>Ga0105356_10004378_pt1 | contig 13640 bp, 10 predicted proteins | sample GOMGulsemesocosm_3_FD_83502 | JGI IMG/M metagenome (GOLD analysis project Ga0105356, IMG submission 83502) | Methane-oxidizing microbial communities from mesocosms in the Gulf of Mexico - GOM9D Gulf of Mexico | ecosystem: Environmental > Aquatic > Marine > Cold seeps | place: Gulf of Mexico...
ACAACAACAGCAGTAATAACAACCAAATATATTTGTCCCATCAGTCCAATTAATATAGCCGCTTTATGAGCTAACGGCGTTACTGGAATTATATCCCCATAACCAATAGTTAACAGGGTAATATAACTGTAATACATTAATCCTTCTGTTACTGATGTAAAAAAGCTTCCAGATGTCATTAATCCTTGAAACGAATTAGGGTTTGCCATTTCTATACTCAAGCAAATAAAAAAGCCAATGAGGCCTAATGAAATGTATCCACTAACAAGCCCAAATATTACATTTTTATTGACTAACTCAGCTTTCCAAACCTGCATTATTAATTGAGTTGTCACAATCAAATAAAACAAAAAGTAGGCAGTCATTCTTACAAAATTGAAAAGTCCTTCGTTTCTATTTTCAAATAAATTTGAACCAAAAACAATTGTTGTAATTACAAGTAGCACAAAAAGAAACCACATTAACATTTTCTTTTTAGATATTAACAAAATACCTGCAATGAGATTAATTTGAAATAAAGTAGGTGATAATACATTTTCGAATAATGCATTTGGTACAACTAACGAACCAAATAAAATTGCTATCAGGCTAAAAAAGAAAATTTCAAAACGGTATGGATATATTTTAATGAACATAATTAATTTAACAACTCATCATTAAATTTATACCCCTTATAATCAACCTTATACATTACACTATAAAATGCAGGAATAAATACTAGGGTAATAATGGTTCCAAATAATAGTCCAATCATAATTGTAACCGCCATAGGCTCCCACATTTCTCCGCCTCCAAGGTACAATGGAATAAGTCCTAAAACCGTAGTAAATGTTGCCAATAAAATCGGCCTAAATCGCTGTAAACAAGCTCCTATGATAGCGTCTTGAGCACTACGGTCTTGTTCTTCAATTTCTATTCTATCAATTAACACAATCGCATTATTTATTACTATGCCTGCCAAGGAAATCACCCCTAAAAAGGCCATAAACCCAAAAGGAACTCCAAAGAGCAACAAACCTATAACCATTCCAATAACTCCTAAAGGTATTGTGCTTACAATCATTGTCATTTTTCTAAAAGAATTAAACTGAATAATTAACAGCATTACAATTATAAAAGCCGAAAGTGGTAAATATTTAATAACGGCGCCCATATTCTCTGAAGAGTTCTCAGCATCTCCTCCCATTTGATAAGTATAACCCTTTCCCCAATTTTGTTCTTGTTCCTGTAACCACGGACTTAACAGTGCCGTGATTTTTGAAGCGTTCCCTGTAGCTGTTAAACCACTTGAAATAGTAATGGTTCGTGTTAGATCTAATCGTTTGATTTTTGAATATTGCCATTGAGGAACGATAGTAGCCACTTGTAATAATGGTACACTTCGCCCAGAGTTTTGTGAATAAATATTCATGGTTTCCAATGAAGACAACGATTGTTGCTTACTTTGATTACTCTGCATAATTATTGGTATGGATTTATCGTTTTCTCGATATTCTCCTGCTTTAAAGCCATCTAAAACTGTTTGTAAGGATGTTGCTATATCCTGATTGGTAATTCCTGCTGCTTGTGCTTTATTTTGATCAATATCAATTACAAATTTCTTCCCTTTTGGTCCCCAATCGTCTTTTATGTTTTTTGTTCCAGCGATGCTAAATAGTTTAGATTTTATTTCTTCGGATATACTTGCAAGCATGTCTGGATTATCCCCAGACACTTTTACTTCAATAGGGGTCCCTCCTCCTCCTGCGGATAATGAACCAACTTTAATATCAGCATTAGGGAAATTTGAAAAGCAGAATTCATCTAATTTATTAATCATTTCAGTATTCACTAAAAAGGTAGATGTATTTACCAAAATATGTGCATAATTAGAATTTGCCTCATCTGCACTATAACCTAAATCATATGACGACGGTCCTTTCCCTATGTAGGCTGACCAATCAATAATACCGTCAACACGATTGTCATTTACTTTCAATTCTTTTGTTATATAATCTTCAATGGCTTGTACAGTTGTAGTTGTATTTTCAATTCTGGTGCCTTCTGGTAAATTAATATCTACTGTAATCATATTTCTATCACTATCAGGGAAGAATACAAATGCCAATTTTGTAAATCCAAATAATGACAAAAAGAAGAGTAACACAATACCGACTAACACCGATCGCTTCCATGACAACGCCATTAAAATAAGGTCTTTATATTTTGTTTTCAATCCATTGATTAGTTTATCCAGAAAACTAACTTTTCCGTCTTCTCGTTTTTCAACTTTAAGGAAAATCACACAAAACAAGGTTACTACACTTAGAGCGATGATCCATGATGACACTAGTGCAATGGTAATTACTACAAATATTGGCCCCATAATATCTCCCATAACAGACTCTGCCATATAAAATGATAAAAATGCCGCTGAGGTGGTTAACGTTGAAATTAGTAATGGTGTAAACAATTCGGAGCATGAATCTATAGCTGCTTTTTTCACCGGGACACCACTTTCCATTTTTACTATCACAGATTCGGCTACAACAATGGCATTGTCCACCATCATCCCTAAAGCCATAATTAAAGCTGCAAGTGAAATTTGATTTAATCCAACACCTATGAGTCCCATTATCATTAATGTGGCAATTGTTACAATAGGAATCAAACTTGCAATTACGAATCCTGTTCTCAATCCTAAAAAGAACAGCATAACAGCCAAAACAATAGCAATTGCCTGCAATAAATTCCCAATAAAATTACTGATCTTTAATTCTATGTATTCATCTATAGAGGCCAATCTAGAAACTTCAAGTCCAACTGGCAATTCCTGTTTCCATGCCTCCAATATAACATTCAATTCCTCGCCTAACTTTATAATATTAGCTCCGTCCTTAAGAGATACATGAAGTGAAATTGCATTTTTTCCATTAATTCTAACCTTTTGTTTAGAAGGGTTTATATAGCCTTTTTTAATGGTGGTGATGTCCTTTAAGGCAATTACTTGCCCTTTGTCGCCAACAGGAATCAACATTTCTTTAATATCGTCAATAGTATTAAAATTCCCTGTAGGCTCTAAAATAATACGTTCAGCTTCAACACTAATTGTACCGCCAGAACTTAAAATATTCGTGTTACTAATTAAGCCTTGCAACTTACTTGATGTTAAACCATAGGTTTTCAATTTTGCGTTTTCAAACTCCACAAATACACGTTCTTCTTGAACTCCATTAAGTTCAACTTTTGCAGCATCTTCCAACTTGATTAAGTCATCTCTAAGGTCATCTGCATAATCTTTCATTTCAGAATATGAAAAACCATCACTCAATAATCCTACAGCTATACCAAACACTTCTCCAATTCCATCATCATTTAGATCTGGTTTTACATTGCTTGGTAATCCTTTGATTCCGTTTAATTTTCGACGTAATCTATCCCAAACAGATTGCAGCTCCTCAGGAGACACATCCATTTTCAGTTCAACTTGCACTACGGATAATCCAGTACGGGAGGTACTCTTTACATTTTTAAGTTCGGGAAGCTCCTGTGCTATTTTTTCAATTTTATCTGTTACCAATTCCTCTACACGTTCTGGACTTGCACCTGGAAAGGATGATACTATAGAAGCAATACGAACCGTATACGGTGGCATACTATCTCGCGATAATGAATTATAGAACTGGACGCCCATAAACATAACAACTACAAGAATACTTAGTACTACACGATTTTTTTCGACTGAAAATTTAGTAAGATTCATACGTTTTAATTTTAGCTTATTGTAATCTTACTTTTTGTCCATCCAAAAGGGTTTGCAACCCTGCTGTTGCAATTTTATCCCCTGCTACCAGTCCGCTTTTTACCTCAAAACCAGAGCCTCTAAGGTCACCAATTTTAATAGATTGCTTTTTAACCACTCCCGTTAAACCATCTACTGATTCTATAACAAATACAAAGTTTCCATTACCATCTTCCCCTACTGCTTTTACTGGAACCACCAGTGTATTATCAGGACTTTCTTGAGCATCACTAAAATCAAAGGTAACATTAGTAGCCATCCCTGGCTTGATCGCTTCAGACGGATTTATAATATCTATTTTAACTGGATATGTTGCCGAACTTGCATCTGCAATAGGTGCAATTTCAATTATTGACCCTTTAAATGTTTTCCCCAATATCGCAGAAAATGACAAATCTGTTTCCATTGCCAATTTCGTTTTATTAATAACATTTTCAGGTAAACCAACAATTACATTTATATTATCACCTGCATTCAACACTGCAATTACTTGTCCTGCACCAACATTTTCATTAAGCTGATTATTTTTCAAGGCAATAACACCATCTTTTGGAGCAAGAATAAACCCGTAATTAATTTGTGTTTGTTGTATACTTTTATTTCGTTTTGCCGATTCATATTGATCGGAAGCGGACTGGAATGAGTTCTTAGCCTTTTCATAATCACTTAAGGAATTGCTGCCTTTTTCGAATAGTGATTTTACACGGTCTAGGTTAGACTTAGAGGTATTCATAGCAGATCTGGCAGTATTTAATGCCGAAATAGACTGCTCATAAGCCAAATTAGCCTGCACATTATCTAATTTTGCAATGAGATCACCTTTTTTTACTTTTTGGCCTACTTTGGCATTAAGCGCTGTAATAATTCCATTGCTTCTAAAACTTAAATCGATTTCGTCTCCTGCCCTTGCTACACCGCTAAAAGTTCTTATATTTTGTGCATCTGCAGTACCAACAACTTCGAACTTTACAGGTCTAAGTACAGTTTCTTTTTCTACTACTTTCTCTTTACAAGAACTTATTAAGACAAGTATGAATAAGGAAAGTAATTTATATGTATTAAACTTCATTATTATTTGTTATTAGTTTTTGTTAAATAGAGCTTGATAAGCTCTTTGAATAAAGGCTTGATTGTCTGAATCAGAATTCATAAGAAAGAAATACCCAATAGCACGTTCCAATTGCATTGAACCGAGTAGATAACTATAATTTGCAGTTGCGCTTGCCAATTGCGCTTGTAAAAAATTGGTTTGTGCATCAATAAGCTGGATTACAGGCACTGCTCCTTTTCTATATGCATTTTGGGTTAATTCTAAACTCTCCTTAGCAGCTTCTTCAGCAACAATTGATATTTTAATATTTGCAATTTGACTTACTATATCTAAAACAATATCGTTAATATTCCTTTCAATATTTAATTCAAAATTTTCTTTTTCAAAACCGAGTTGATCTCGTTGAATTACAGATTTTTGACGGTTAATATTCTTCTTATTCTGTTGAAATATAGGTATTGACACATTTAATCCGAAATTATAATTTCCATCTGGAATACCTGCAAATCCAATTGGTACGGTAGCGCCTCTACCCGATTCTGAAATGGCTAAATTATACTGTCCTTGCAAGGCTACTGTTGGCATATATCTCCCAGAACTATTAAGCCTATAATTGCGTTCTATAACATCAAGATTATGCCCTAAATTTTTAAGTTCTGGAGCATTATTTTTTGCTTCTTCTACTAAAAATTCAATCAACGCTGGTTGAAGTTTTGGATTATCTAAAAGGTCCAAAAATCCTTCATAGGCATAATCTTTAAATAGTCCTTTTGCCAATTCTGCATCGTCAACATCAATTTTATTGGAAATGCGTACATTCATTAACTGATTTATAGAATTATAGGATTGTTTAAGTTGGTTCCCAGCTTCTATAAAGCTTTGTGTATTTTGTGCTAATTGACTTCTTAATCGAAGTACATCAGATTTCCCTGAAGCTCCAACAGCAAAATTTTGCTCTGCCAATTCTAAATTTCGTTTTGTTTCTTGGAGGTTCTGATTTTGTATTTTTACATTTGACTTTAAAATAAGTGCGTTAAAATAAGATATCGAAGCATTTAAAAGCCCATCCAACTCCGCTGCATTATACACTTCTTTTTGAGCTTCTTTTAGCGATTTTTGAATATCGGTATTAGCAGCAACACCTTCAGAGTAAATTAACTGATTTAAAGTTAAGTTTCCAGAAGTGGAGAACTCAGGGTTTTGCCCATTGGAAACTTCAGCAACTTTAGGGTCTATATAAACTGCACTAGCACTGGCACTCAATTCCGGTAAATAATCACTTTTTGCTGTTTTAACATCTTGATCACTCAATTCAATATTTTTCTTCTCGGATTTAAGTGTTAAGTTATTTCCAACAACAGTATTCATGATATCAAGAATTGAAAGAGATGATTCAGATGATACTTCTATATTTCCACCAATAAAATCGGAAGTTGCCAGGAGACTATATCTAAAAGGAAAATCAATTTGAGTTGCCGTATTATAGTTTATTGACATTCTATTTTTGTACAAAATATACAGTGGTAATTCCGATGCATTTGTACCTGAAATAATAGCCTCCACATTTAACGCTATACGCCTAAAAAATTGATCGATATTATTTTCTGGTTGGTTAGTCGCCAAAATTCCTTTTTCTACATCCTTCTTCCCAAAGGCAGAAAATGACGGTAACTTCTTTTGATTAATGGTCTCAACAAGGGCAGAAAATTCAATAGTATTTAAATGAAACCCTCCGGCAAGATATACAGCATCTACGCCGTTTAAAACATTTGAAGAAGCCGCTATTTCCGATAATTTAATTATCGTATAACTGACATCACTTTGTGCAAACATCTTATCAAACAATGAGTTTAATGGCAATGCATCTGGCAGAAAATCGTCAACAAGTATCCCCACCTTTTTATAATCATGTAAGGACTTAAATGCCTCCAAATCTTTCGAATATGAAAATGGCGCTATAACATAGGTAATATTATTGATTTCTGAAGTTTTTTGATCCTCTGGTAAATTGATAAAATCATTATTAACAGAACCAAAAACAATAACTGGTTTAGTATATGATTTCTCATTGTATATCATCATATTATTTACAACTCCAAAAGCTAAAATAATATCAGTTTGATTTTGTAGCAATAGCTCATAATTGGCTTTTGCTGTATCTGTATTAAAATCATTTTCCAGAATTTCACCAAAAACAATTGTAGCAGATTGACCAACAACTGCTTGTATTTCGTCTTGTAATTGCTTTAACAATGGCTGTGCTTCTCCAGAGTATTTGTCTGTTAAAACCCCAACAGTAACTGTTTGAGCATCTATTAACTGAATAAACAGTATAAACATTACAAATAATAATGATTTTTTCATTTTTAACTTTTAGTATTTTGTAATTCTATTTTAATCTAAAATAAGATTACATCTTATCATAAATAAATAATTTTTAATCCAAGCGTATAAATTTGAACTTCAACTATTTTTATTACAATTTAAGACAACTAATTACATGCCTAAATTAAAGCTCAAGCAATTGCTAAATTATTGCATTTTATTTTAAATGCAACCTCATTAATGTAGAATTGATTACCTCATATTAGGTTAAATATAAGGCAAAATATAAATGATTCAAATATAATAAATTGATTATTTAACCAACTTCAAACCTATTTTAGCAAAAATTTTATTTTCTGGAGAATAATCAAATTCGCTATCTCCACTACCATTTAACCAGTCTAACTTGTTGGCCACAGCAACTCCTCCATTTAAATTCAGCCTTAAGTTTTTTGCTATTTTCACTTCATACTCAGGGCCTATATTAATTCTTGAAAAACTTAGTTTATCTAAATCAAATCCTTGCGTATTGGCAACATTAGCAAAATTATAATTATTCCCATTTAATTGTATAGAAACCCCTAATTTACTAGTACGAAAGTGATAAAATTGTCCAACATATGCAGGTAAATACGCATAAGTCCCCCAATTATTTCGTTTATAAACCAATTGAACAACTGGCAATACTTGCTTTTTACCGAATCTCGTATTATACGATAGGCCAAATCCATATTTAAAATATTGGTTTGCTCTTTTAGAAAAAAGAACAGATGCCTGAAGTATAAAGTCTTCAGAAGAAACGCTTTCTTCAAAATCTGAAGCAATTGTTGGTTTTAAACCAAGTATATAAGACCATCCTTTAGACCCTAAAGGATTCATTATAGCAAAACGGTAGGCAATCGAATAAAAATTTCTATCTACTAGCGAGCCGTTCGATGTTTCTGCAGAAAATTCCGGATTCAAATTAGTAAACTCCAATCCATTAATAAGTACAGTTTTTTTGTTTTTAAGCAATTTTGGAAATGCCAGAGCAAATCTAACTTCAGAGAAAGCAACTTTTCCTATTTGTGAATTCTTCTTAATATCTGCCTCGCCATGTGTTGCATAACTCAAATTCATTATAACGAACTCTTCTAATGGTACAAGACGCTGACCTTGCTCCTGTGCTCTTAGTGAAACCCAACAAAACACGATTAAAACTGATGCAATAATTCTTGTTTTCATGATTGATTTATTTTTAATTTTTGTGATTGATAAAATGCATTTTCCACAAAAGTAGGTAAAATATTGCTATTTTATCAAGAATTAACCCAGTCTTTAAAACTAGAAGCTTTCGCCTTACTTACTACAATACGCTCAGCAAATTTAGGGTTGGTATTTACGATAAGCTTTCCATTAAAATAAAATTTAATATTTACAATTGCACTTTTATTAATAATAGATTGTCTATTTACCCGATGGAAATTATCAGGATTTAATTCTACTTCTATATCTTCTAGTTTTTTTGATATGGTATATAATTGGTTATTAAAAGTCATCGCTTTTACAATTCCTGTGTCTATATAAAAATAGGCAATATCAGTAGTTTTTATAGGAATAAGCTCGTCTCTTTTTTGAACCAAATAAGTCGTTTTATAAGCCTTACTTTTTGTTTGAATAAGCTTTAACATGCCTTGAATTTGATCGTCAATAGGCTGACCCTGTTTGGACGCATTTTCATGCTTGGCTATGGCTTCTGATAATTCTTCTTCATTTATAGGTTTCAACAAATAATCTACACTGTTTACCTTAAATGCTTGAATTGCATATTGATCATAAGCCGTTGTAAATATTATAGGGGTATTTATAGTCACCTGATCAAAAATTTCAAATGAAATTCCATCAGCGAGATGAATATCCATAAATACCAATTCAGCCTCTGTGGTTTCTGAAAAATAAGCTACTGCAGATTTAACCGAATCCAAAACCTTTAAAACCTTTATCTCAGGATTTATAGAATTTAAAATAAATGCAAGATTTTCACTTGCCGCAATTTCATCTTCAACAATGATAACTTTCATAGGCTTAACTCAATGGTAATTTAACTTTAAAAATACTATTTTTATTACTTATAACGATGTGCTTTTCTTTTAACAAAACATAACGTTTATCAATATTAGCCAATCCCTGACCTGTACTATCTACAAAGGTTGTTCTTGGTTGTATTTTATTCTCTACAATCAAATAATCATTTTCTGTATACAATTTCACGTTCAAGGGATTGCTTTCTGAAATTTCATTATGCTTAACTGCATTCTCTACTAGTAACTGTAGAGCCAATGCCGGAATCTCTTTATTCAACCATTGGTCTTCAATATCAATTTGTGCCGTAAACCTATCACGATACCTCGTTTTAATTAAGTAAATATAACTTTCTAAAAACTTAAGTTCATCCTTTAAAGATACCAAATCTAGATGTCCACTTTGTAATATATAACGATACATAAATGACAACTTATTTACAAAAGTAGTGGCTGCTTTATTCTCTCTAATTAATGAGTTTAACGAATTTAATGAATTAAACAAAAAATGTGGATTAATTTGATTTTTTAAGGCCGACAATTCATTCTGAAGACTTTGCTGCTTTAAGAATTCCTTTTCTAACAAATCCTCTTGATGTATCACTTGATATCGTAATATTCCTGAAATGAAGACAAGAATGAGCAACATTACAAAATACACAAAATAAAGAATTGATTTATCTGCTGCAGTCATTAAATCATCAGTTAAATATTGGTAAAACCACACGAACACAACTACTACAACTAAAAACAAAGCTGAATTGACCAGTAAAGTAATTACACCTTTTAGGAGCTTAGTATAACTGTCATATTTAAATTTCCAATTAGCATTAAACTGTAAAACAAGCCATGAAAACACAAAAAGAAACAGTACTCTTATTACAATATCCTTAATAGAAACAGGAGTAAAAGATGCTGCCAAATTATCCACAACATTATATAACTGCAATACTCTTGGCAAATTAATCAAGACGGATATCAATAGAGCAATTCCTAAGATTAATGAGTGTTTTACTTTTTTATATTCCAAAGTAAAGAAATTATTTTTATGATTCATATTGAGCTAAATTATATAAAGTTACGGTAAAGTCAAGTTAACTTAAGGTTATTAATTATAAATAAAAAGAGACTGCCTAACCTTCCCTTTAGACAGTCTCAAACCAAAAAACGCTATTAATCATTTCAGGGTTATTCTCACATAAAACCTAGATATATACTATAATTTTATATTTCTCATTACTTTTATTGGAGCTACTTTCTCTGTTATTTACAATTCATTAATAAGCGCCATACCTTTATAAGGATTAAATCCTTTTGGCAAATAGTCACTCGTATTAAAATCCAGCTCAACTTCCTCTTCTATTTCATATACGTCAATGTCTTCAATATAAATGCTATCGTCTTGTACTACATTAACAATCATTGCTTCTATAGAAATTGCTTCTTCCTTTTCTAATTCTTTTACAGTTCCCATGCCTTCATAAGGAGCAAATCCTGCTGGTAAGTAGTCACTAGTATTAAAGTCAAACTCAACGTCTTCTTCTATTTCATATACATCAATGTCTTCAATATTAATGCTATTGTCTTGTAAAGCATTAACGATTATTGCCTCTAAAGACATCATTTCTTCCTTTTCTAGTTCTTTCACAGTTCCCATGCCTTCATAAGGATTAAATCCTGTTGGTAAGTGGTCACTAGTATTAAAGTCAAACTCAACTTCTTCTTCTATTTCATACACATTAATATCTTCGATGCTAGCGTTGTTATCTTCCTCAATAGCTTCAAACATTTCCGCCAATGAATGCGCTTCTTCAATACTGCTTGCTTTTAAATTTAATACCGTTTCATTTGACTGTGATCCATTATTCACCCCTACAGAGGTTAGTAAAACAATAATTATTAATCCGGTTAATGTTCCTAATATAGTTTTCATGATTTCTCTTTTTTATTATTAATTTCTTGTACAAATGTATGTCGAGAAGAAAGCATAAAAGAGGTGTTTATAGGCAAAGTGGATTAATTTGAAAGTGAAACGTCCTTTCTTCAATGTGAATTTTTAATACCTTTGACTTCGGATTAAAAAACAAGTAATAAATAATGATTAATCATAATTGGCTTAAAAGTGTTACTACATTTTCCCTTGGTTGGATAGTGTCTTTACTTATTTGGCAAGTCATTAGAAAAGTTGGTATTAAAACATACCTTGATTCGTTTCAACTAGAATTCTCATTGCTTAACGTCTCTTTATTTATTCTTGTTTTGTCTTTAATTGCAGGTGCCATTTTTGGAAGTGTTCAATACTATAACGAGCGTTATTCAAAACAATATACTTCATTTAAATCAGTACTTTTTAGAGCTTTGATTATTCATGTGATAATAATGCTCTTTCTTTATCTTATCGTTTATTTGGCATTTAGATTCTCAAAAGTGAATCTCGAGATCTTATTTAGAGAGTTCTTACAAAACCCTATTATTATAATCAACTTATTATATTCTTTACTAATAAATAGTATTATAGTAATTGTAATCTATTTAAATAAGTTATTTGGAAAAGGGAATTTATCAAAATTGTTAACCGGAAGGTTTTACAATCCTAAGGAAGAATTTAGGATATTTATGTTTTTAGACTTGCAATCTTCAACCAAATTAGCTGAAGATCTAGGTCATATTAAATACAGTAAGTTTATCCAGGATTGTTTCTATGACTTATCTGTAATTGAATCAACAAAAATTGAGATTTATCAATATGTAGGAGACGAAGCAGTATTAACATTTAAATTAGATAAAAATGGATCCGTTGACAATGCCCTTGATGCATTTTTCCTTTATTACGAAAGACTAAAATCAAGACAGCAACACTATTTAGACAGCTATGGGGCACAACCTATTTTTAAAGCAGGCATGCATCTTGGAATGGTGACTGTGGCCGAAGTTGGTTCTTTAAAACGAGAAATAGCATATCATGGAGACACTATAAATATTGCCTCCAGAATTCAAGGACAGTGCAAAGTATACAATAGAAATTTTTTAATTTCAGATTCTGTAATTAACCATATTAAACATAAAGACAATTTTCTATTTGAAGCTTTAGACCAACTCCTTTTAAGAGGAAAAAAAGAATCTACTACCTTATATTCGGTTTCTAAAAAAGAGTCATAAAAAAAACCACTAAAGCAATTATGCCTTAGCGGTTTTTAAAACAAACTAATCAATCAAACTAATTTATCTAATCACTAACTAATGTCTCATTGCGGCTCCCGCTGCACTACCGTATTCTTTTAATAATTCATCTGCTTTTTTCACAAACTGAGTCATGTAAATTGTAGTTTTATTAAAAACAGAATCACTTTTTGATATTACATGTTTATCCGTTTTTGTATCCATTATTATATTTATTGTTTTCATAATTTCTAATCTTAATTTTCTAGTTTCAACTTTAATTTTACGTTTCCTATTTTAGATAAAATAGTGAAGGTCTTCTTCGTAAATTTCCTCAATATCCGTTGGATTTTGATAGACATACTTATCAATTGATTTTACATTATTCCAGTCTACTATAAATTGATTGTCAAAAAATAATTTTGCTGCTTTCATAATTTTTTATTTTTAATATTAAATTTCTGGTTTACATTTATTTCTTATACAAATATACCTCGCATCCTAATGTTTACAGGAGGTTTAACAGTGAACCAACCAAAATTGAAGTTGAAATGTCTTTAAATCCAAATGAACCAAAACATCAAAAAAACATACCAACATTTTATTGAATTAAAGGCATAAAAAAACCCTCTGTAAATATTACAAAGGGTTTCTTCTCTAATTAATAATTAGACTACCAACCTCGACCTTTCTTCTTTTTCTTACCCTTTTCATTATTTTCAGCTCTATCATCCTTGCGTTCACGTCCATCTTCGCGACGCTCCCTGTTGTCTTCTGCTAATTCTCTTTTAGTCGCCTCGATATCCTGTTTCAATGTTCCTACAAAATCTAAAATGAGTTTTTTATTAACTAGAGCCTTTTCTAGGTGATTCCCATCAAATGAAAAATTATATACTTTTAAGGTCTTTAAAATATTTGCTTGTTGTTCTGCTCTAGCAATCTGCTGTTCAAAATCTCTCACATCATCACGACGGTCACGTTTATCATCACGCATATTAGCCTTATCTCGAGCCTCGTCTTTTTTATCATCTTTTCTATCGAATCGACCTCTTTTAGAATCTTCCTTATTACTTCTGTTCTCGCGACGGTCTGATCGGATTTCGGAGGAACTTTGTGCAATTTCTTTTCTTGCTTGCTTAGCTTTTTCTCCACTTTGCCCTACTTCTCTAATCATATCAGTAAGTACACTTGCTTTTAAATCATTCGTTCTAACTTGATTCCTACCATCAAATGCCTTGTTAAACAACTCGAGTTTGGAAGTAAA
>Ga0105356_10004383_pt1 | contig 13628 bp, 10 predicted proteins | sample GOMGulsemesocosm_3_FD_83502 | JGI IMG/M metagenome (GOLD analysis project Ga0105356, IMG submission 83502) | Methane-oxidizing microbial communities from mesocosms in the Gulf of Mexico - GOM9D Gulf of Mexico | ecosystem: Environmental > Aquatic > Marine > Cold seeps | place: Gulf of Mexico...
AACGTTCATCACCGTTGGTTTCTTTAACAACACTGGCCACAACTGAAGTATTATCTGTACTGTTATTTATTTGATCGCGTATTTCATCCAGCCCTGCGGTAGCTGAAACACTGATATTAAATGAGTTAGTATTTGAGGTAATAGCTAGCGTGCCTTCACCTAAATCAATGCCTGAAGTCATCGTATCTGATGTATATTTATGGCCACTATAGGCTAATTGAGATAGTCCTGAAGCATCGGAATTGTCGCCATCGTCATCTGTCACAGTGACTTCGACCATATTACCAGTACCCGTTGTTTTACTGCTTAGTACTAAGTGTTGGCCATCATTATCTGTGATGATAGTGGCATTTACTGAGGTATTATCAGCACTGTCATTAATTTGGTCTCTAATTTCACTTAAAGTAGCGGTATCAGATACTTCAATTGCAAAGTCGTTTGAGCCCGATTTAAAGCTCATCGTCCCTTTACCTACAGCATCACTGCTGTTAATTGCTGATGACATTAATTTATGGGAAGAAGCGAGTTGATCAACCTTTACAGAATAATTACCTACTTCAGCATCTTTATCAGAACTAAGTGATACAAAGTCATCTCGGCCTGTCACAGTTCGTTGTTGATATTGGTCTATATCTGATAATGTTTCTAATGATGAAGTTAGCTCTTCTAAAGATGCTTTTAAAGTGCCAACAGCTGATATATCTGCGGTGAAGTCACCCTGTTGTCGAGTGACACGCGCTTGATAAGGCTCTTTTTCAGCATTAACAATTGCGGTTACTATTTCGTTAACCTGTAAACCAGAACCTATACCTGTAAATGAAATAGACATATCAACACCACTTATGAGTTAAACTTCAAAATTAATAAATGCACCTGGGCTTTCAGATAGTTTAGCCACAATACCTAATACTTCTTCGGTTGGGTATTGTTTCACTAAATCACCACTGGTTTTATCTATTACTTTTATTACATTACGTCCCGAGTCTTGATCAACTAAAAACTCTAAACTTGTATTTGATTTATCTGCAAAATCTTGCAATTGTTGTGCCGCTTTAGCTAGTTGGTCAACTTCAGTTACTGTATCTTTTGCAGCTTCAGCTTCTTTTGTTACTTTTTCAGCATTAGCGGCATCAACTACATTAAGTTTAGCATCTTGTATTGTTTGGACATAAGCAACAGCATTACTGTCGTTATTAACTTCATTTTTTGCTTTTGTTGAAAAATTTAAATTATTATTTTTATTTATGTCAACATTGAAAGAGTCCATGTGTATTACTCCCACTTAGTGAATTTACTACTACTATCTTTGTTAATTTATCTACCAATTATACATCATTAATTAAAACGCAAAAAGGAAGGGCTTAGGCTCCTTCCTTCATAAAATCATTTACCAATGAAATTAGCCTAATAAGCTAAGTGCTGCTTGTGGTAACTGATTCGATTGCGCTAGGATTGATGTACCCGCTTGTTGCAATATTTGGTTCTTAGTCATTTGCGCTGTTTCTGATGCAAAGTCAGTATCTTGAATACGACTACGAGACGCAGATACGTTTTCATGGATATTTGAAAGGTTACTAATAGTATGACTAAAACGATTTTGCACCGCACCTAAATCAGCTCTTTGTGAATCAATTTGCGCTAAAGCGGCATCAATTGTTTGAATCGCACTTTGCGCACCACTTGTATCACCACCTGAAATATCGATAGATTCAACGGTTGTAAGTGCACTTCCAGCCCCTGTAGCTGAGACTGTTGAAAGTGTGCCGCTATCACCTAAGTACTCAGTTACATCTGCACCAGCTGTAGAATCACTGATACCAATTTTATCAGGTGAAGAAAGATTTAGTACTGACAGCACTGTTTGGTCGCCATCTGCAGTACCTGTATAGGCAGCAGCATCAGCATTAGCATTTGTTAACTGAACCGTGCCTGTACCAACACCAGCTGCTGTATCCACTTCAATACCGTCGACACCAGTTGCCTTTAACGTTATATCTCCAGAAGCTGAGTCATGAATGGCATCATAGCCATCTGCAACCATAGCTTCAGCTAAACGAGCACCATCACCACCAAATGTACCTAAGTCATAAGAGTCATTACCAATGTTTATAGTATCATCATCATCAGAAGATAAGTTAGATATTGTAACATCTAGTGTAGCCTCGGCTGTAACGCCTGTTGCTGCAGCATTAATAGCAGTTGCCATGTCTGCAGCGCCATCATTTGCAGTAAAGGCTACAGATGTTCCATTTACACTCCAAGCAGCAGCTTGGGTTTGAGTATCGATATGAGCTTGCATAAGCACATCATCACCCGAACCTATAATTGTTCCAGACCCTGTAATATCATTTGAACCAATAGAGTCTGCTGACATGTTACTCAAAGAAACATTAATGGTTTCATTTGCATTGGCACCTACTTGGAATTGTTTAGTACCAAATGAGCCATCAATAAGGTTAGTTGAACCAAATTTAGTTGTTTCTGCGATACGAGTAAGCTCAATTTGCAATGCGCCAACTTCTTTTTGTAGTGACGCTCTATCATCTGCGCTGTTTGAAGCATTTGCAGATTGTAGTGATAAATCACGCATACGTTGCAAGATATTTGATGATTCTTGCATCGCGCCTTCAGCTGTTTGCGCCATTGAAATACCATCGTTAGCATTACGCTGTGCTACACCTAAACCATTTATTTGAGAAGTAAGGCGATTCGCGATTTGCATACCAGCAGCATCATCTTTTGCGCTATTGATACGAAGGCCTGATGATAAACGTTGCATTGATGTCGCAAGATCACCACCTGATTTAGAGAGGTTACGTTGAGCATTTAACGATGATGTATTAGTAACTATGGATATAGACATAATAAACTCCTGATCACTTAAGTAGTAATATAATTTGTTTTAAAACCAAAAGCCGTTCTGTTATTTCATACAGCTCATTTATTAATTAAGTTAACGACCAAGATAAAAATAACTTTAATTTATTTTTGATCTTTTTAACCTTAACCCACAGATAACGAGGTTAACATTAAAAATCAACCACTTATAATGCACTTAAATTAATTTCAGATATCAATCAGTAAAAATATTATATGGAGTAAAATGGGATAAGGGCGTTATTTTTTGTGGGTTTTGATTAATTTTAACTAAAAGCGTTATAGAGTGCACATTAATGAGTTGATGTTTATATACAGGGGCAAACCCCTGTATATAAAAAGAACCAAATAGATTGTATAACTAATTAACCACCTAACAAGCTTATTGCAGCTTGTGGAATTTGATTTGCTTGCGACAAAATAGTAGTACCAGCTTGCTGCAATATCTGATTTTTAGTCATTTGTGCAGTTTCAGCTGCAAAATCTGTATCTTGAATACGGCTACGTGATGCAGATACATTTTCAGAGATATTAGCCAAGTTACTTATTGTATGGCTAAAACGGTTTTGCGCCGCACCTAAATCAGCTCTTTGCTCATCTATTTGTGCCAATGCCGCATCTATTGTTTGAATTGCACTTTGCGCACCACTTGAGTCGTTACCAGAAATATCAATTGATTCTACTGTGGTTAAAGTACTTGCTGCGCTACTAAATAATTCGGTTACAACAGCGCCAACATTTGAGATACCAATATTATCTGGCGACGAAAGGTTAATTATTGATGTTTTTGATGTATCTGCTGCTGCGGCTGCTACACCATCAAAAGTGATACCACCAGCAGGCGTACCAGCAGCGATAGTTTCAATACCAGCAACATCTTTTGCTTTAAGCGTAATTTCACTTGTTGCTGGGTCAAAAAGTGCATCATAACCATCTGCATTTAAATCTTCAGTTAAACGCTCCATATCACCACCATAGGTAGATAAATCATATGAATCAGCTCCGATATTAAGCGTTGCATTATCAGCACTTGTCATGCCGCCAATTACAACCTCTAATCTAGCTTCTGCTGTTACGCCTGCTGCTGCTGCATTAACATTATTGGCAATAACATCCGCGCCTTCTGCAGCACCAATAGTAACTGTTGTACCATTAATATTAATATCACCTGCTGTCACGGCTTGATTTGCTACTAAAGTACCATTACCACCTACAGGTGGTATACCTAATATAGTACCTGCGCCATCAATTTCATTTGCTCCGATAGCATCTGCAGACATATTACCTAAGGTTACATTGATTGTTTCATTGGCATTGGCACCAATTTGAAATTGCTTAGTACCAAATGTACCGTCAATTAAACTCGTTGAACCAAACTTTGTTGTTTCTGCAATACGGGTTAATTCTTGTTGTAAAGCACCCATTTCTTTTTGTAGTGCAGCTCTATCATCAGAGCTATTTGAGCCATTAGCTGATTGTAATGACAGGTCACGCATACGCTGTAAGATATTTGACGATTCTTGCATCGCACCTTCAGCAGTTTGTGCCATAGAAATACCATCATTGGCATTTCTTTGTGCCACGGATAAACCATTAATTTGTGATGTTAATCGGTTTGCTATTTGCATACCGGCAGCATCATCTTTTGCACTATTTATTCGTAAACCAGATGACAAACGCTGCATTGACGTTTCTAATGCCATCCCTGATTTAGCTAGATTTCGTTGCCCGTTCAACGACGCAACGTTAGTATTTACACTTAAAGCCATGATTAATTACCTTCTATTTGGTCTTATCTTATACAAAGCAATAACTATGCCTACTTTAAAGCATCTGTATTTATTGGCTTCACAGTCCATATTTAAAGGGCTTCAGCTTTAACCTTTACCCGCTTTTAATTTAAATTTGCTGTTAACTTAAACTCGTATATGAGTATTACGGTAATGCTTTGCCGTTATTAAGCGTCAATTGAATGACTCTTTATTTTAATTGGAGGCAAAAAAAAGCCTCTTAAAAAAGAGGCGCTATTATTTGAATCAATAATTTTAAAACAAACACTTTATAAACTTAATTATAAATAGTTAAACAAACTCAAATTTTGAATTTTAGCAAAGCTTTGCTGACTGGCTTGCAAACCTGTTAATGCTGTTTGTAAACTTGTCATCGCTTTATATAAATCAACATCTTCTAATGAAGATAAGTTATTTGCTAATACTAACTTATAAGATTCAATCGCATTGGCTTCATTCGATATAGTGTTTAAACGAGAACCTATCTGCGTTCGAATGTTATCAATATTTGTAAAGCTATCTTTAACCTCGACTTGTAAACTACCTATTAATTCTGCACGACGCGTATTATCAGGGCGGTCAATTCTGATAGTCTCACCTACTGTTTCGGCTCCCGAAAATTGCATTTCAATGCCATTAAAAGCAATGGTGGTACCTGCTGGACTATATGCTTGTGGTGGCACTGTATTAGCAATCACAGTGACGGGTATGGTTGAGCGGTCAACTTCATCTATCTGTATTTGCCCAGGAGCTGGAAATGTCACCTGAAAATCAGCAACTTTAGTCGCTTCAGGATGTATCACTTCACCACCGCTGGTACTAATTGTTGAACCAGACTGAGTTTCGCTAGTATAGGTATTACCTACTAACTTTGTTGCATCTATGGCTTGTTGAATAACCCATAATATATTTGTTTCAGGCGCTGATGCTGAATCTTGTGTTAAATCGAATTGGTCGCCTGCTATTGGCGGGTTATTAACATCGGTCTTCATGGTAATACCCTGAACAGTTAAATCCTCACCTGCTTGATAATCATTTGGCCCGGCAATTAATGTACCTGTTGCCACATCTGTTGCTTGCCAAGTTAATGGCACACCCGCGAATTGAATTTGAAAAGTACTCGCCGGTGCAGTCGGCACTGTAAACTCAGATGGATCTGTTACTAAACCAGTTGAGATTTGCGCGCCACTCGCTGCAGCTGGCGCAGTAAAGCTACCATAACTTGAAGGAACATTTGAAATAAAACTACTGCCGGCATCTGTTACTGGCACCAAAAATGACGCTGCGACTAATACTTCTCTTTGACCATCATCACCTTGATACTGGGCATAACCAAAGGCATCTTCTTCAAAAGGCATTTGGTCGGTTTTATAACCTGAATAAAAATAATCACCATTGGCATTTTTAGAGTTTGTTAATGCCAACATTTCATCATAGCTTGCTTGTAGTTCTTGCCCTATCGCTGCTAAAGATTCTTTATCAAGTGAACCATTAAGTGATTGGATCATGAGCTCTTGGGTTCTGTATAAAACAGTTGTCATACTTTGTAGATGCGCTTCACCCTCATCATTAAACCTTTGCGCTGCATCTTGAGACTTTATATATCTATCAGATACATCAAGCTCTTTTTTAAGTCTAATGATAGAATTGGCAGCAACTGGATCGTCTGATGGCGCCAATACTTTTTTACCTGAAGAGACTTCTTCTTGTGCTCGGTCTAACTCAGCTTGGCGAGTTTGCAGTGAAAATAAACTACGATCATAAAAATTCTGTGTTCCTATTCGCATAATTTACCCCTATCTCACTGATTGCATTAACGTATCAAAAGTTTCATTGGCTATTGAAATGATCCGAGCAGATGCCGCATAGGCTTGCTGATAACGGATCAAATTTGCCGCTTCTTCATCTAAGTTAACGCCTGAAACTGCTGACATTCGCTCTTCAGCTCCCGTTAATAACGTTTGAAAAGAGTCCGCACTTATCTTGCCGCTTTGCGTTATTACACCAACAAAAGTAACCAGTTCTGCATATGATTCTGAAAAAGTATTGGTACCACCATCCAATGTTTTTGAGTTTTGATAACTTAGCATAGTCAAAGCATTGGTATTATCGCCTTGTCCAAACTGCTTGTTATCAAATGGAGGTGCGCCATCTTGATTTGTAATCGTAAAAACTTCGTTACCCGCTAAGCTTCCTTTTAGTTCCAATCGCATTCCCGGTACATCAATAATTTGATCTGCAGGAATATTAAAAGGACCACCAGCAGGAGCAGTTAATGGTGTACCTGCTGAATTCTGAATACTATATTGCGTGCCAGTCGGGTCTACTACAATTTGAATTTGAGGGTCTAATGGTGGTGGAAAGTTTACTTCGTTTGGAAAATTAGCATCTGCTGTATCTTCTATTTCATATAACTTAACTTCAACGTTATTTGGATTGTTCGGTGTCGCTGTTTCTAAATAATTATCCGCTGCTGCCACTAAATTTGGATCATCTATCTCAAGATTAATATCACGTGCGCCTGTATAAGTTGGGCGAATTAAAAACCTATCCCCCACTGCTAAGTTATTATTAGCAATATTGATATCTATCCCAGTGCCAGGTATTTGCATTCTGGTATTTGTTGGTGGTGACATTGCCGCGATATCAGCTGGGGTGAAAGTCACTAAGGCATTATTGTCTTGATCAGATACAACTAAATTACCACCAGTATCAACTTCCATCGAATAGTCTTGATTGGTTAATAAGGAAGTATTATTTATATTTACCGAAAAATCAGTAACCGTAGGATTTTTAGTTGAATTTAAAGTACGAGATAAGGTTAATTGTGGGTCGTTAATATCTTTATATAAATTAGTTCCCTCATCACCATTTAAATCACGCCCTAAAGATTGCTGACGGTTAAATGTATCTGCATAAGCAATAGACATTTTCCCCATATCTCTGATAGAAGGTAATAAAAGTTCATCTCTTATTTTTATTATTCCACCTAATGACCCGCCTTGTATTTGCTCTGTGACAATAGATTTATTAGGCGCTCCAGGGGTTGGAGCGATACCGATTTCTAATGTACTGGTATCAAATTCATTTCTTTCAACAGATAAAGGGATTGCAAATGTACCTGTGATTAATGTTAAACCGGAACCGATAGTCAAGTTGATAGTACCATCGGGTAACTCTAGTGTATTAACTTCAGTATATTCACTTAGCTGACTTACCAATAAATCTCTTTTATCTAATAAATCATTTGGTGGAAAGCCACTTTGTGCCACAGAAGAGGCAACTGCAATTTCACCATTGAGCTGTGCTATTCTAGTGCCAATTTCATTCATAGCGGCAACTGTTGTTTCTATTTCTTGGTTTATATTGCCAAGATGTTGTTGCTCAACTTCTGTGAACATATTATTAAAACGTTTTGCGGTGGATTCACCGGTACTTAAAAATACATTTCTCGCAGATACAATTGTTGGCTCTTCGGTTACACCATTTACAGCATCAAACATATCTTCAATGCTTTTAGTGATACCTGTATCGGTATCAGCCAAAAAGTTATCTAAACGGCCCGCATTAACTGTCATCGAGTTATTTAAATTATATTGGCTTTTATTATAAAGCACTTCGGAAAAAGAGAATTCATTAAAAGAGCGGGAAATTGATGATATTTGAGTACCATTACCTAAGAATACCCCACCAAATGGAATACCTACGGTAGATGACTGCTCTACGGTTTGGCGATTAAAACCTTCGGTATTAGTATTAGCAATATTATGCCCAGTTGTATCTAAGCCTTTTTGTGCAGCCGCTAATCCAGATACCCCTGTTGATAAAATACCAAAACCCATAACCTACAACTCCATAAATGATTAAATGTTAATTACCTACCACTTGCTTTAGACCTTGAGTAAAACGCTCGCTTTTTAATATACCTATAATTTTTTCGGCGTAATTAGGATCTGTGGCGTAGCCCGCTTTCTGTAATGAATGCAAAAACTGTTCCGAGTCTGACGATTTAGAAAGTGTTTCTTGATAACGGGCACCTGAACTCAAAAAATTAGTAAAATCATTAAAGCTATCTTCAATGGATTCATAAGCCCTGAAAGCTGCATTTTTCTTGACTGCAACGCCATCTTCAAACTCTAAAGTTGATTTTTTGACACTGTCGCCTTGCCAGCTGTTATCCGCCTTAATATTAAATAAATTATTGCTTGAATTACCACCTGGTTGATTAATAATATGTTTGCCCCAACCGGTTTCAAGCGCTGCTTGTGCAACCATAACGGCAGGGTCTAGGTTAATTTTTTCCGCTGCTTTTTTAGCAAATTGCCACATTGAATTAATGAAATCTTTTGGAGTTTCAAACTGAGTCCGTTCAGTATTCTCAACTGGCGCTTTTTCTTGCGGTTTACTTGCTAAAAACTCAGCTTGCTGTTGCTTAAATCTATCGGTTATCCATTGAGGTGTGCTTTCTTTTTCAGGTAGGCTATGAGATTTAGCATCTTGTAAAACAAAACTATTCACTTGCTCTGTTTTTGGTGATTCATTATTTAAGCTTGCATCACTTCGCAATACCGAAGCAGGTTTGTAAGTTTGATAATCAGGGCTTAACTGCTGAACAATCAAATCGGCCAAACCTAACGAGCCACTTTGAGAAAGTTCGGATGTTAACTGCTGATCAAACATGCCTTCGTAGAACTTTGTAGAACTACTATTCATGGGGCTATCTGATTCAAAAGCTTCATTTGCTTTTCGCATACTTTGCATCAACATATTCATGAATATACCTTCAAAATGCTGAGCCGCTTTTTTTAAAGCCTCTCTATCATTACCATTACTACTGGTAGCATCATGTCTTAAGTCATTTAGACTATTAAGATCAAAGTAGTTGCTTGGCATGTGTTGGTTGACTTCATTCATAACAATTTATTGACACTGAACTGATTTATATTAAGGAAAATGCAACTATTAAGCCAAAATATTAATTTTCTTATTTAAGCTTTAGTTACCTTAACTAACACGCTAAAAAAACATTAATTCAGAAGGGTAAATGAGAGTAATAAATGAAAGGGAAAACATCACCACATAATGAAAAAACGCCTTTGATAGGCGTTTTTTAATTTTGAAATGGTTATCGCTAATTTATATTACGATTAATTGCCCGCTTAATGCACCGGCCTCTTTAAGCGCTTCAAGTATTGCCATTAAGTCGCCAGGTGCTGCACCCACTTCATTTATCGCTCGGACTAAATCATCTAAACTGACACCAGGGTCAAAAACAAAAGCTCGGGTATCATCACGAGATACATCTACGATACTTTGTGTTGTCACCACAGTTTGACCTTCAGAGAAAGGGTCTGGTTGATTAACTTCTAACTGCTCAGCTATGGTTACAGTTAAACCGCCATGGGTAATTGCTGCTGGCTGTAGCTTTACATCTTTGCCTATTACAATTGTGCCTGTTCTGGAATTAACAATAATTTTAGCGCCAGTATCAGCGGGTTTAAACTCAAGGTTTTCTAAAGTCGCTAAATAAGCTACACGTTGAGAAACATCTCTAGGGGCTGTCACTCTAATTGAAGTTGCATCCATAGGACGAGCCGTATTTGCCCCCATTAAGTCATTAATAGAATCTGCTAAACGTTTTGCTGATGTAAAATCTGGGTTATTCAAATTAAAAGTAATGTAATCACCTTTACCAAATGGGCTAGGAACTGAACGCTCTACTGTAGCACCGTTTGGAATTCGCCCTACTGTAGGGGTATTAATTAATACACTGCTGCCATCTAACCCTTCAGCGCCTAATCCACTAACAATTAAGCTACCTTGCGCGATTGCATAAACATTACCATCAACACCCTTTAAAAAAGTTTGAAGTAGCGTACCACCACGTAGACTCCCAGCACTTCCTATTGAAGAAGCTGTTAAATCAATTCTTTGCCCAGGCTTTGCAAAAGCAGGTAAATCGGCATGTACAGCAACAACCGCTACATTTTTGATTTTTGGTCGTGCACTTTCCGGTAAGGTAATGCCAAAACTTTTTAACATGGCTTTAAATGTTTGCTCGGTATAAAGTGTTTTTTCACCCGTACCAGGTAAACCAACAACTAAGCCGTAACCTAATAATTGGTTAGAACGTATACCTTCAATCATAGCCACATCTTTAATTCGCTCAGCAGATAGCTGTATAGAAAAAGTGGATATATAAAAAAGTAAAAATAGTTTTAAAAAATTGCTCATATTCATAATATTGCCTCTCCTAAAAAGGAGATAATACGCTCATAAAGAAACCTGATAACCAACCTGCATTTTGTGTTTCTTGCAAATCACCTTTACCTGAGTACTGAATTCGTGCGTTTGCGATTCGATTTGATTCAACCGTATTTTCTGCACTAACATCAATTGCTCTTACGATACCTTCGACTCTGATAAATTCTTCCCCTGTATTTAATGTTAGCCATTTTTCACCACGGATCATTAAATTACCATTCGCTAATACCCGCATTACGTTCACCGTTATATTACCGCTCAAACTATTTGATTGATTAGATTTACCCTCTCCTGTGAATGAACCACCTGACTTCATTCCTAACTGGATACTTTGGCCGCCAATATTTACATTTCTCCCGCCCAAACCTACGATAGGGTCTAAGTTGTAATCTGACTCTTTATCTGTTTCTGTTTTTGCGCTTTTTGATGCTTGGGTTGATTCTTTTAACATCACTGTAATAATATCGCCGACTCTGACAGCTTTTTTATCTGAGTACATATCATTAGTACTGATAGCATTAAATAATGAACCAGTGGGTACAATACTTTTCTCCTGTGAAGCAGGATCAATCGGAGTATAATAAGGGTCATTTGAAACAACTTGTCGATTTGCAGTCGATACACAACCGACAAGTAAGCCACAAATAACAAAACTAACTGTAGGTTTTAAAACACGCGTTAATCTAGACATAACCCTATCTCCTAAAATGCTTATAGTTGCTGGTTAATAAAGCTCATCATTTCATCAACTGCAGAAATAACCTTAGAATTCATTTCATAAATTCTTTGTGTTTCTATTAAATTAACTAATTCTTCTGTGGTATTTACATTTGAAGTCTCTAATGCACCTTGCACGATATTTCCTAAACCTTGTACCCCAGGATTACCTTGAACTGGCGCTCCACTTACAGCTGTTTCTGTAAATAAATTTTGACCTGTAGGCTCAAGTCCTGCTGGGTTTATAAAATCAGAAATCGTTAATTGACCAATAACCACGTTTTCAGCCTGACCACGAATATGCACTGATACTTCACCATCTTGAGAAACAGTAAGCGACTGTGCATCATCTGGTACATTCATTTCTGGTTGCACAGGAAAACCCGCACCAGAAGTCACAACTCTTCCGTCACCATCAGTAGTGAACTGCCCTGCTCTTGTATAGGCTTGGCTACCATCAGGCATTAGTACTTCAAAAAAACCTTGCCCTTGAATCATCCAATCCATTGAGTTATCTGTAGTTAATAAATTACCTTGCGAAAAGTTTTTTTGTGTCGCTACCACTTTAGTACCGGCACCTAACATTAAACCTGAAGGTAATTCAGTATCTTGCGAAGAGCGACCACCTGGTTGGTTTATATTTTGATATAACAAATCTTCAAATACTGCACGGCTCTTTTTATAACCAACGGTACTCGCATTTGCTAAGTTATTTGAAATAACCGATATATCTGTTTGTTGAGCATCAAGCCCTGTTTTACTGATCCACAATGCTGGGTTCATTATCTATCTCCTACCTAAACTATTCTAAGTAAAGAAGATTGGCTTTCATCCATCTTCTCTGCTGTTTTCATCATTTTGACCTGTAATTCAAACTGACGTTGATGCGAGATCATGCCGACCATTTCTGCTACAGGATTAACATTCGACATTTCAAGCGCTCCGCTCAATACACTCACACCTGGGTCTAATTCACAAAAACCACATAGCTCACCCGCAATTTGTGCATCTTTGGGCCTAAACAAACCATCTAAACCTTTTTCTAATTGATTATTATTTTCTGGTTTAATAATTTTTAATTGGTCGACTTCTTCCATAAAATTAGCTGGCGCACCTTGTGGTCTAACTTGTATTGTGCCATCACTGCTAATTTCTATTTTTTCAACTGGAACAGGTAATATAATTGGGCCGCCAGAACCGATTACAGTGCTTCCTCTGGCAGTTAGTAACTCACCTGTTGCTGAAACATGTAAATTTCCTTCTCTAGTGTAAGCTTCATTACCTTCTTTATCTTGAATACTTAACCAACCACCACCCGTTACTGCAATATCTAAATTACGACCAGTAGTAGCAATAGGCCCTAAACTCATATTTGAACCAGGCCTTTCTTCCATAGAAAATACCCTAGAAGGCATGCCTTCACCAAAGGCTTGCATAGAGCGGGCTTGTTCAAAGTCTGATTTAAAACCGGTTGTTTTTGCGTTAGCCAAATTATTGGCACTTACAGCTGTTCCTATGAGGTTCTGCTTTGCGCCACTCATCGAAACATATAACAATTTATCCATTGTAAAACGCCAAAAAAATGATACTTATCTAGATAGAGCAATTTTGATGCCAATGAATATAGGAAGGGATATTTAATTAAAATTGTTAGCTAAAGGAGCTGATACAAGAAATAAATAAGATAAGGGTTTATACTTGGGGGATATTGGTTATCTATGTAATAAAAAGGTTTTAAATTAACTACCAATAATGATTATTGATAATTAATTTAAAACCATGCCATTCAGTGGCCTTAATAAAGATGCGAAGCAGCTTTATTATCTGATTTGTAATATCGTTTGAGATATTGAGTTATTTACTTCAAGTGCTCTTGAGTTAGCTTGGAAGTTTCTTTGTGCAGTGATCAAATCAACTAGTTCACCGGTTAAGTTAACATTAGATTGCTCAAGTGTACCCGAACGAATAGAACCAAAAGTA
>Ga0105356_10004393_pt1 | contig 13615 bp, 11 predicted proteins | sample GOMGulsemesocosm_3_FD_83502 | JGI IMG/M metagenome (GOLD analysis project Ga0105356, IMG submission 83502) | Methane-oxidizing microbial communities from mesocosms in the Gulf of Mexico - GOM9D Gulf of Mexico | ecosystem: Environmental > Aquatic > Marine > Cold seeps | place: Gulf of Mexico...
CCAGCGATTAAAATAATGGAGTTACTGCGTGATAAAGGCGCCGACATCTCTTATAGCGATCCACACATACCGGTTTTCCCAAAAATGCGTGACCATTACTTTGAGTTAAGCAGTCTGCCGCTCTCACCAACCCTATTGGCTCAACAGGATGCCTGTATTGTATGTACTGATCACGAGAAGTTCGACTGGGATGAAATCAAAAAGAACAGCCCACTAGTGATTGATTGTAAAAACACATACCCAAGTGAAGCTAAAGCTGTCGTGAGTGCATAAGAACCTTCGAGTAGGAAGAGCATTCACCGATCAAACAAAACTACTTATATTCTTCAACCTAGAAGAACTATTTAGAAAGATACATTCGAGACCCTTAACGTGATTTGTAGATCATTACTCAATCCTAGACTGATCAATACCGGCTTGCGAGGCTCTGCAATGGCCAGCAAGTTCTTTCTGGTATTCTTATTAGCTGCTCTATTGGAACCTTCCGAACTAGGTATGTACGGTCTTTTTGTCGCCACAATCAGCTACGCGGTATACCCTTTAGGCTTTGACTTTTACACCTACTCAACTAGAGAGATTCTCAAAACAAAAAGAAACTCATGGGGCGGAATACTTAAATCACAAGGGACCCTTCATCTCACGCTGTATTTATTCGTCCTACCTCTGTTATCCCTCTTATTCCTATTCGATGTCTTACCCTGGGAAATGGCGCTGTATTTTTATGCTCTATTGATCACAGAGCACTTAAATCAAGAATTTGTTCGATTTTTTACAGCCATATCTAAACCGTTAACCGCCAGTCTTATATTTTTCATGAGAAGTGGAATGTGGGCATTAATAGCCGCCACTGCCATGCTTCACTATGAAAGTATGCGCAACCTCAACACAATCATTACGCTATGGCTAACAGGCAGTTTTACAGCCTTGGCTTTCGCAGCACTCTCATTACTAAGAATGAATATTAAAGGCTGGCACGCGAGCATCGATACGGCTTGGATACTTGTAGGCCTTAAGAAAGCAGCGCCCTTTTTAATGGCAACGCTGGCAATCAGAGGCATATTGACCTTCGACAGATACTTAATAGAAGCCCAGCAGGGGCTGGAGCCATTAGGGGCATACGTTCTATTTATGGGAATAGCAAGCGCCATGCTCATCTTCGTTGACGCTGGAATATCAGCGTTCTGCTACCCTAAGCTGATCACCTCGTATAATCAGAAAGACCCCGAGACATACCGAAACACTCTCCGTTCATATGCTTGGCAAACACTTATATTTGTCACTGTGTACATCTTATTATCAACACTTACTCTTAATCTTATGCTCAGTATCATAGGTAACGACATTTATCTTAGATACTCTGAGCTATACCCTCTGATCGTACTATCAATCGGGCTTTACGCCATTTCAAATGTGCCTCATTACGGACTTTATGCGCAGGGAAAAGATAAACACATAATTTATACCCACTTATTATGCCTCGTGGCATTTCTATTTACGGTGAAGTTATTGACAGAACTGCTGATAGAGAACGCAGTAGCCTACGGGTTACTCTCAACATTCTTTCTACTACTTATTTCTAAGTCAATTCTATTATTTAAAGTAACGCCCGCCAAATATATTAATTACAAACCCACCCTACCCACTCCCCCCTCCTAAAGGAATATCCAATGTTTGAAGACAAGGTAATACTAGTGACTGGAGGGACGGGTTCTTTTGGCAACACCTTCATCCCCATGACCTTGGAAAAATACAACCCCAAGAAAATCATTGTCTTCTCTCGAGACGAAATGAAACAATGGGATATGGCCAAGAAGTTTGAGGGGGACAAACGGATTCGCTTCTTTATTGGAGACGTGAGAGACAAAGAACGCCTGTACCGAGCACTCGACGGTGTCGACTATGTGGTGCATGCAGCTGCAACCAAAATTGTCCCCACTGCCGAATACAACCCATTTGAATGCATTAAGACAAACATTGATGGTGCAATGAATCTCATTGACGCCTGCATCGACAAAGGGGTTGAGAGAGTTGTCGCCCTGTCAACGGATAAAGCAAGCAGTCCGATTAACTTATACGGCGCTACCAAGCTCGCGTCAGACAAACTATTTGTAGCCGGAAACTCCTACTCGGGTGAACACGGCACACAATTTTCTGTGGTCCGCTACGGAAATGTCATGGGTTCTCGCGGCTCGGTCATCCCCTTTTTCATGTCCATAAAAGACCAAGGTTCAATACCCATCACAGACCCTAGAATGACACGATTTATGATCTCTCTTGAACAAGGCGTAGAGCTGGTCTGGCACGCCTTTGAAGACATGGAAGGTGGCGAAATATACGTGAAAAAAATTCCTTCAATGAAAGTTACTGATCTTGCCAAGGTTGTCGCGAGCACAGCACAACATGAAGTCATCGGTATACGCCCCGGCGAAAAACTGCACGAGCAGATGATTGGGATAGAAGACTCCTATTATACTTATGAGTACCCTGAACACTTCAAAATATTACCGGCCATCCACAACTGGTTCTCCTGCCCTAAACGCATCAAGAACGGCAAGAAAGTGCCCGAAGGTTTTGTCTATGCCAGCGATAGCAACACAGAATGGATGAGTAACGAGGAACTTCAACAGTGGATTAACTCCAACCAAGCAAAGATAGGAAGTATTTAATCGTGATCCCATATGGCCGACAAGAAATCGATCAACAGGACATCGACGCCGTTATCGAAGTACTTAAATCTGACTTTTTAACCCAAGGTCCACAGATACCACGGTTTGAGAGATCAGTAACTGGCTATGTAGGGGCTACCCACGGCATAGCGACTAACAGCGCTACATCTGCCCTTCACATAGCCTGCCTCGCCCTAGGCCTGGGCGCAAATGACTGGCTTTGGACCACCCCGATTACCTTTGTTGCTTCGGCAAATTGTGGACTGTATTGCGGTGCCCAAGTGGATTTTGTTGATATCGACCCCCGCACCTACAACATGTGCCCAAAAGCACTAGAGAAGAAACTACTGAATGCAGAAAAAAAAGGGACATTACCTAAAATCCTGATACCGGTACATTTGTGTGGCCAGTCATGTGATATGGAGGCCATTGCTGCATTGGCACGGCGCTTTGGCTTTAAAGTCATTGAAGACGCATCTCATGCTATTGGCGGCAAGTATCAGAACAAACCTATTGGTAACTGTCGCTATAGTGACATTACGATATTTAGCTTCCATCCAGTCAAAATCATTACGACAGCCGAAGGCGGCATGGCTGTAACCAACTCTCATGAGTTGTCAGAAAAGATGCAACGTCTGCGTAGCCACGGCATCACGCGAGATCCATCCCTAATGACTCAAAAGCAAGATGGCCCATGGTATTACCAGCAAATTGACCTGGGTTTTAACTATCGAATGACCGATATACAAGCAGCACTTGGCATTAGTCAGTTGCAACGCTTGGATACTTTCATAGCTAAACGTCACCGCCTAGCAAAGCGCTATAATGAATCACTTGAACCTCTGGCTCTCACACTTCCTTGGCAGTATCCAGATAGCTACTCGGGGTATCACCTATACATAGTAAAGCTTCAGTTAGACAAAATTAAACCGAATCACCGGCAGGTTTTCCAAGCACTGCGTCAGGCCGGCATTGGTGTAAACATACACTACATTCCTGTGCATACGCAGCCTTACTATCGGGCAATGGGGTTTTCTATAGGAGACTTCCCCAAAGCTGAAAAGTATTACTCAGAGGCGATCAGCATACCCTTGTACCATAGTATGACCGAGTTTCAGCAAGACAAAGTCATCGCTGCACTGACGGAGACACTAAACACATGAGGGTAGCCATTATTCCGGCGAGAGGGGGGAGTCAACGCATCCCCCATAAAAACATCAAAGTGTTTTGTGGTAAACCAATGCTTGCTTGGTCGATTGAGTCAGCCTTGGCAAGTGGTTGTTTCGATCAAGTTATTGTCTCCACCGACCATTGCAAAATTGCCGAGGTAGCGCGCCAATACGGAGCAACAACGCCGTTTATAAGGCCCACCGATTTGTCCGACGACTACACAGGAACTACACCAGTTATTCGTCACGCTATTGAATGGCTTAATCACCAAGGAGTAGAGCCAAAACAAGTATGCTGTCTCTACGCGACAGCGCCTTTTATAACACCAGAAGACATAACCAGGGGCCTGGGTATCCTGCTTGAAAATGCTTGTGATTACGCCTTTACCGTAACCAGCTATGCGTTTCCCATCCAACGAGCCATCCGTGTAACTGCAGAAAACCGCGTGAGTATGCTTCAACCAGAGCTGTTCAACACCCGCTCTCAAGACCTTGAAGAGACCTACCACGACGCAGGCCAATTCTACTGGGGTCAAACCAACGCCTGGCTGACAGAAAAGACTTTATTGGGACAGGGCTCTGTACCGGTATTAATGCCACGTCACCGCGTACAAGATATTGATACACTAGAAGACTGGGAAAGTGCCGAATGGCTATTTAAAACAATAAAAGCCCAAGCTGAGGCTAAACGGTCGTGAGGGTCGCATTTCGCACGGACGCATCACTACAAATCGGCAGTGGGCATGTAATGCGCTGCCTAACTTTGGCTGACGCCCTTAAAAAGCATGGAGTAGCATGTTACTTCATCTGCCGAGAACATCCCGGCCATCTACTTGAACTGGTCAAATCTCGCGGTCACAAAACCCACCCCCTTCCCATAGGTGACTCGCAGAACGATGCCCCCCCCCATCCGACGCATGCGCACTGGCTTGGCATTGGCTGGCGTGAAGACGCAAATCAGACCCTTAGCTATATAAAAGGGCTTGATATAGACTGGTTAATTATTGATCACTACGCACTGGATATACTTTGGGAAGAACAGTTGCGTACCCACTGCAAGAAATTGATGGTCATCGATGACCTAGCCGATAGAAACCACACTTGTGACCTGTTATTAGACCAGACACTCGACCGCCAAGCAGAGAGCTACAAAAATCTGGTGCCCCCCGGAAGTCGGCTACTCTTAGGCGCTGAGTACGCGCTATTAAGACCAGAGTTCGCTGCCCTACGCGCGGACAGTTTAAAACGCCGACAACACTCTAACCTTAAGAAGCTGCTGATTTTTATGGGAGGCATGGATCAGGACAACTCCACAGGCCAAATATTGAGTACTCTAGCTGGGAGCCAGCTACCTGAGGACGTACTAGTCTGTGTGGTGATGAGCAGTCGCGCTCCTTGGTTAGAGCAGATTGAAAAACAAGCACTCGCAAGCCATTTAAATGTAAGGGTCTACGTCGACGTCAAAAATATGGCCAGCCTTATGGCGGAGTGTAATCTGGCTATTGGCGCAGGAGGAAGTACATCTTGGGAGCGCTGTTGTCTCGGCTTACCAACGATATTATTTGTAACTGCAAAAAACCAAATCACTATAGCCTCAAACATTTCAAGAAAAGGTGCTGGTATCAACTTGGGGGAAATCACTCCCGATTCTTTGGTGATGCTTCAGCAGACCATAGCCAAGCTTCAGCGCAACCCAGAATCACTAGCTTCCGTCATTAAATCAGCGAGCGCTTGCTGTGATGGGCAGGGTGTTTATCGAGTTTTAAATACACTAGAGGAAGAGAGCCACCATGGGCAACTTAACAATTAGCATTCTTGTAGATAATGACAGCTGGATACTCCCATGGGCTAACCAACTAACTGATTCACTAAGAAATCAGGGCGAACATACTGTTATTAACGCAAGAAAGCCCGAAGAAATTATCAAAGGTGACATATGTTTTCTACTAGGTTGCACGAAACTAGTGAACGAAACTTTCTTGCAACTAAACACACACAATATCGTAGTGCACGAAAGTGAGCTTCCTCAAGGAAAAGGCTTCTCACCAATGAGCTGGCAAATCCTTGAAGGAAAGAACTCTATACCCATATGCCTATTTGAAGCAGACTCCAATGCTGATGCAGGACGTATTTATTACAGAGACAAAATCGAGCTAAAAGGCGATGAGATCTCTGATGAATGGAGGGCTATTCAAGGACACAAAAGCATTGAGCTCTGCAAGAAATTCTCATCAGAATATGCCATCTCCAAAGAGAGACGAACTCCAATAAAGTCTATTGATCAAGAAGGGGAGTCAAGCTACTACACTCGACGAACCCCCTCCGACAGCGAATTAGATATAAGTAAATCAATTAAAGAGCTATTCCCAATCCTTAGGATCGTGGACAACGATAGCTACCCAGCTTTTTTTAAAATAAAAGAACACACCTACAAATTACAAATAACTAAAGTGAATTTATCTCACAATAGAAACCCCGAGAAACCCTGAACACAACCATAAGCAGGATAGTCCAGCATGGAAGGCCTAAAAAAAACTAAGTCCTATATCGTAGCCACCACCAAACCCTGGAACATCAATGCCTTCAATAGCTACTCGAAAAGTTTGCCCGGAAAATGGACTCTCATCAAGTCTCCGGATGAATTAACTCTATCTCATCTGGCCAATATAAATCCAGAATACATTTTTTTTCCACATTGGTCATGGAGGGTCGCTGATGAAATTTTCACAAAATATAACTGCGTCTGCTTCCACATGGCTGACGTCCCTTATGGGAGGGGAGGCAGCCCTCTTCAAAATCTAATTCAACGCGGCCACACAGAAACACAGCTCACGGCCTTAAAAATGGTCGAAAAGTTAGACGCAGGAGCAATATACTGCAAGCGACCATTGTCTTTAATAGGTAGCGCCAAAGCAATCTACGAAGACATGGCCAAACTGGCCTACGAGGAAATTGAATACATTATTCACAACAATCCAGAACCAAAGCCCCAGATCGGAAAGGCCGTATGGTTTGAACGCCGGACCCCCGACCAAAGTAGCATTCCTGAAAACCACTCTCCAAGCATGGTTTATGACCACATAAGAATGTTGGACGCGGACACTTACCCACGAGCCTTCTTAAACTGGGATAAATTACGTTTTACGTTTGAAAATGCTAGTATTAACAGTACTAAGAATGAAGTAACTGCAACCGTCCGCATTACACTAAAACCAGAAAAAGACACATAACATGTCCAACCAAATCATCAAAATCGATGGAACATATATTGGAAAAGGACACCCACCTTATGTTATCGCAGAATTGTCTGCCAATCACAACGGTAGTCTTGAGCGCGCCCTTAAAACTCTAGAAGCAATCAAGTCATCCGGCGCTAATGCTGTCAAGCTACAAACTTACACGCCCGACACAATGACGATAAACTGCCAAAAAGAGGATTTCATTGTAAAAGGGGGGCTTTGGGATGGATACTCCCTCTACGACCTCTACAAATGGGCTCAGACTCCGTTCGAGTGGCAAAAAGTGTTATTTGATAAGGCACGTCAACTAGATATGACTTGTTTTAGCACACCTTTCGATGAGACTGCAGTAGATCTTCTTGAAGACCTGAACACACCAGCTTATAAAATTGCATCATTTGAAGCAAATGATCTTCCGCTAATTAAAAAAGTTTCAGAAACAGGTAAACCCGTCATCCTTTCCACTGGGATGGCTAATTTGGAAGAGATCTCTGAAGCTGTACAAACAGCCCGTGATAACGGTTGCAAAGAATTAGCACTACTGCATTGTATCAGCAGCTACCCGGCACCAGTAGATCAATCCAACCTCAAAACCTTAGTGGATATGGCCGCACGCTTTAACACGGTAGTCGGTTTATCGGATCATACGATTGGAAACACCACAGCAATTACTAGTGTTGCGCTAGGCGCTTCAATTATAGAAAAACATGTCACTTTAGATCGAAAAGAGAAAGGCCCAGATTCTGAGTTTTCACTTGAACCTGATGAGCTCTCTCACCTCTGCCAATCAGCCAAAGATGCATGGGCCGCCCTAGGATGTTCGGGCTACGAAACAAAACCTGCAGAAGTAAACAGCATAAAATTTAGGCGTTCACTATATGTTGTCAAAGATATTTCAGCTGGGGAAAAACTCTCCGAGGACAATATAAGACGAATCAGACCAGGCTTTGGACTAGCACCAAAACACTTCTTTAGCATTATTGGCAAGACCGTAAAAATAGACATAAAAGCGGGAACAGCACTGGCTTGGAGTTTAATTGACAATGACTAAAATAGTATTGGTCGTGGCAGCTCACCCTGACGACGAAGTACTTGGTTGCGGCGGAGCAATAGCCAAACATGTCGCAGAAGGTGATCAGGTCCACGTATTATTCATGACTGACGGCGTTAGCGCGCGAGGAAATGCTTCGAAAGATCAATTTTCTGAACGTAGGACAGCCATAAAGAAAGCCAGCTCCGTTCTTGGCACACACTCTACCACTCAACTAAGTCTTCCAGATAATCGCCTAGATAGTCTCGATCTACTAGATATTGTTCAGCGTTTAGAACCTTTAATCGACATTCTATCCCCCGAGCTCATCTATACTCATCATCATGGCGATCTAAATATCGACCACCAGTTAACACATCAAGCAGTGATGACCGCTTGTCGCCCCCAACCAGGGACTCCTATACAAGAAATATTGGGATTCGAAGTAGCCTCCAGCACAGAATGGCAAGCCCCAGGACTAGCTCCCTTCTTACCTAGCCTTTTCGTAGATATCAGTATTTACTTGGAGCTGAAAATGAGTGCTCTAGCAGCCTACTCTGCAGAAATACGACCCGAACCTCATAGCCGGAGCATGGCAGCAGTACAGGCTGCGGCCTTAGTCCGTGGTCACAGCGTTGGTCTTGGGGCAGCCGAAGCGTTTATGGTTATACGTTCAATTCGCTAATTTAATAGCCACAGACTGATCAAAAAATTGAAAAACACCTGATCCTGAGTATACAGCCCGCATAAATTTGAATATTGCGTTTAACACAAAAAACAACCTTTTTACTTTCACGGGATGCCTAGCAAGACCTTTTTACAATAATTCCTTTAGATATTAACAATACTTCACCCCCTATTTCAATTAACAATTCGAATAACTCAATGAAAAACAACCAATATTATCTATGCCTTCCCATCGAAGTATCCAAAAGGGAACTACTTGCCAAACTGCACCTCGGCATGCACGCAGCAATGAGGGGCTACCCAGTCGTAATTGGTGACCACGACAGCGAGGTATTTAAGCGTGTATATAAGGGGTTTTTTCTCTACAAGGACCACGCACCTTGGTCAGAGAGGCGCTTTAAACAGGTAAAAGATAACGGCCTAGAATTCGGGTGCTTAGACGAAGAAGGCTTGATTTACAAATCACCCGAAATATATAAAGCAACACGCTGCTCGGAAAAAATATTATCTGAGGCTGACGCCGTATTTTATTGGGGGGATACACAGAAGTCCGTCATTAATGCTCCCCACAAGCACAACCAGCACCTTACTGGAAACCCACGTATCGACCTTCTAAACACATCGGGAAGCAACCGCAAGGCATCGCGAATTAAAAAAATACTAATCAATACAAGGTTCACCTCTTGTAATGCCTTCAGGGGTCATCAAGAGATAAAAAACCTAAGAAAACTTAACATTATCAAAAATAAGGGAGACCTAGAAGATTACCAGCATTTTATTACAAATGATCAAATAATATATCAAGAGTTCTTGGAGCTTATTGAAAAACTCTCGACAAGAAAAAACATACAGATAACCATTCGTCCACACCCTGCCGAAAACCTGGCCCCTTACCTGACAGCCGCCAAAGGGAAGAGAAATGTGCTTGTCGATCAAAAATCAGAATTAGTCGAGCAAATATTATCCCATGACATGGTCATACACGACGGATGTACCACGGCAATTGAGGCCCAAGCTGCCAATAGGTTGGTAATTGGACTGCGCCCCCAAGGGGTTAACATGAAGTACGGCCATTTCGCCAACAAGTTCTCCATGAACTTCCACAATGCAGAATCCATCTGCCAATTTATTGACAGGTCATCACCAGAGGATTATACGCTGAACATGGATAACGACTGGGCCAGATGCTCCATATGGAACTGGAGGGGAGGCCATTGCGAGTCCATCAATTCAATCCTGTCCGTGATTGACGGATTCCGAGAGCGTAAAGGCAACAGCCCTGACCAGTGCTGCCCTAGCCCTTTAAAATTAGGCGACAGTATCATCTACAATATAAATAAAATACTTAAGAAAAAAGCCATACGATCTGCTTTCTCCACCGCTCTACGAAGCCCATTTAAAGACTATATGCAGCGCGTTGATATGCGCGACCACAAGTTCCCAAAACTCAATGAAGACACGATACGCAAGCTAATTCTTCAGATCACCGAGATTGATACCACACTCGCCCCCCCAAGTAACTACAACCTCCAACTGCTTGGAGAGAAGTCATTCAAACTCACATACACCAAATAATGATTGATCCTTGACGTCAAGACTCTGGGAAAACACCTCCGTTCAACCACTCAAAATACCATTTAAAAAAGTAAGCTAATCTTCCATCTCCTCAAGAAATCTCATGAAGGAACGGCAGTTTGGTAAGTCATAGCCAACCGGCCCAAAACGAAAGAGTGACTTAGAAAACACCAGAGGTGTCTTCAGGTGAAATCAACTCAACCACATAAATCTCTCAATAAATTCACTAACTTCAGCTTTATAAAGGATCAAAACCACTAGATAGCCCACAATTGTGTCGCTTGCAATATTCTTCACGAGCCTTAGCTCATAGGGCATCAAAATATATCTAATAACCTCTCACACAAAATCGAATTCGTGACACACACTACTTTTTCACTCCAATAAACTACCGCGCCCTCACCCCTGAACTAGACATTCATGAGCACATATTACAAGTCTTTAAAAGCATAGACTCTTACGGCAATATTTTCTTAGAAACCATATCATCTATAACATAACGCGAACCATACTTACTCAGATGGCCCGCATCAGAATAAATAAGGCGCCGCTCAGAATCTAGATTTTTACAACGTTCGGCATTACACAAGATACTGAATGGATCATAGAAAGTGAAATCACCTGAGACTTCAGAAGCCTCACGGAGAGAGCGATTAAATTCAATAAGCTTCTTGTCTGCTATAGAAAAGAGGTATTGCTCAACATCAGAATTGGTAAAAAAGAGGACTCTAGGCCTACTCAGAACATCGTACAGATTAACTCCAGCCTTAGGCACCTCACCGACAACAACCAGCTCTGCATCCCCAATCATAGCTTTAAAGTTATGTATAGAAAGGATCAGATCATCAATAGACACGGGTTTATGACTCCTAACTCCCTGGACCAACCGATCAGCCCTAGATATTTGCTTAACCCACGAATGAGACATAACAACCAAAGGAGGCTTTTCTGCTGAACGGATCATGCGAATCGCCGTATTAAACGCCTGCGGACAAACCCTATCCCAATCAGAACCCTGTGTAATTCTGGTAAAATCTGGCAAGTGAAAACAACTTGTTCCAGCAGCTATATGTAAATTTAACTTTTTAATATTAGCATACCGCAAGTACAAGCCATCAGCATAATGTCTTCCATGACTATCGCCCATCAGAACCACATCAACACCTTTACCATAAGGAGATAGCGCACCATAAGAGGGATAACCTGCCCCTCCATAGAAAGCACGGTGAAAATCAGAAGAGCTACCCACATCTTCAAAATTAACAATAGAGTTTACCCGCCAAGGCCACCCCTTATTTTCTTTAATATGAAGACCAGAGATTATACAAATAGCGGTACCTAAGACCGCCAAATATGACCAAACCTTATGCCTGCCACCGTATCTAAAAGGGGTCTCAACATAGCGATAACTTAAGTATGCTAAGGCTAGAGACAAGATGAGAACTAGAAACTTATGCCAATAAAGCATTTCACCATTAACATAAAGAAAAAAAACTATAAACGGCCAATGAATAAGATATAACGAGTAACTAATTTTCCCTAAAAATATTGACACCCTATTACCAAGAGCTGCTCTGGACAATCGACCACCACCCGAAACAATAAGAAATACAGCTCCCAAGCAAGGTATCAATGCGTAAAAATATGGAAAAACAATACTTTCCCGGAAAAACAAACAAGAAAGAAGAACCAACAACAACCCAACAACAAAGTAAAAATCAGCACTAAAAAATCTTGAGAAATAACTCGGCCGACACCAAACAAGTAATGCACCTATAGCAAACTCGAACACCCTAAAAGGAAGAAGGTAGAAAATTGTGCTTTTCCCATTTGAGAATAGGTCCTCTAAAAAAGGGAGGTAATTAGACACAAAATCAACGCGGCCGTCCGCAAAGCTAAAGTTCAGAAGCAAGCTAAGCGAACCCACAAGAAAAATAAAGTAAATCAGCTTATTAGAGTGCCCCGCCCTATAAACAAAAGAAAACAGAACGGGCCAAAATATATAAAACTGCTCCTCTACACTCAAACTCCAAGTATGTAACGTCGGTTTGGCCTTTGAAGCAATATCAAAATAGTCAGCCTCAAGCCAAAAGAAGTTATTTGCAATCCCCAATATCGAATAGACAAGAGCACCACCAAATCTCTCTAAGGCTGAGGGAGAGAATGTGAGAGCCGAAAACATCAATGTAAATATCATCACCAAAAGATACGCAGGGAAAAGTCGTAAAAATCGACGAACAAAAAATGCTCGATAATCAAGAAGGCCCGTTTTATCCAACTCCTCCTTAATCAATCGAGAAATAAGAAACCCACTAATAACAAAAAAAATATCAACGCCAACAAATCCACCCGGCAGTAACGGCACGCCCAAATGGTAGAGAAACACCGACATAACTGCCAAGCCACGCAGCCCATCAACATGACTTAGGTATTCGCGTTCAGAAGAGGGGGTTTTAAAGGTCATAAATAAACATCAGGAAAACCTTGCACGGGCAACATGCCGAGAACACAGGAAAAATAAAAACAGGGCACTAAGATACGGAAAAACTCTCATCACTTAGTTTAATGAATTTAAATACTCATCTGCCGCAGAAGAAAAGTCGTGCATCTCTATAATTGGCGTATAATTCGGTATAGTGTTTGAAGAATGCATATTTTCAATCTCTCTAGCCAAAAAAAACGGATCATCGACAGACACAAGTAACGAGCCAAGTTGCGACCTAATCAAATCCGTAGGCCCACTTTTACAGTCTGTCGCTAAAACAGGCACCCCTAACGCCATGGCTTCGATCAGTGTATTGACATACCCTTCCCAGCGAGATGGGAGCACAAACAAGTCTGCCGACTTCATAAACGGATAAGGATTAGCCTGGTAACCAGAAAACGTCACCACCTTCTCTAATTTATTCTCTAAGACTTTTTTCTTCAACAACTCAAGATCAGGCCCATCACCCACTACTAATAGCTCTAACTCAAAACCATCAATTAATGCAACGGCATCAATCAAAACATCCACACCCTTCTGATATACAAGCCTTGAAACACATACAAGCCTATATAAGTTTGTTTTTTTCTTCGGCACGCTGAACAATTTAGACTTATCAACTATTGAGTCAATTGCTATAGGGTTTGGCAAATAAATCAATTTCTCTTTTGAACAAAAACCTCCCACCTCAAATTGTTCCAAACAGTATTGAGAAGTACAAATTATTTTGTCTGCGCGCCTATAACAGCACCACATCAAAAACC
>Ga0105356_10004394_pt1 | contig 13613 bp, 11 predicted proteins | sample GOMGulsemesocosm_3_FD_83502 | JGI IMG/M metagenome (GOLD analysis project Ga0105356, IMG submission 83502) | Methane-oxidizing microbial communities from mesocosms in the Gulf of Mexico - GOM9D Gulf of Mexico | ecosystem: Environmental > Aquatic > Marine > Cold seeps | place: Gulf of Mexico...
CATGCAACAATAAATTGAAAATTAATATATAGCAAGATGTAATGGCGACTAAGGAGATTACAAAATTATAGATTTGATCACTGTTTTCGGCCTCACGAAGCATTTCTGTAAGAGGGCCACTAATAGTAAATAGCCCAAAAATGGCAAAACCTGAAATAAGTAATTCCAACTGCCAGCTTTCTTCTTGTAGTTTTTGAAGTAACTTTTTGAATTCTGGTTTCGTATAGTCGTTATTCATCGATACAGTTTATTTTGTTGAAAGGTAATAACTTTTAAATACAATGTAAAAAGTTACTTTTGATTTGATAAAAATGAAACCCTTAACCTTTTTTATCGTTATTAAAATAAGAAACGCTAACCAAACTACATGCAAAATAATATTGATAAGCTTATAAAGGGGTGTCTAGAAGGTGATCAAAAAGCTCAAATGCATCTTTATGATTCCTATTGTGATGCCATGTATAATATTGCTTGTCGGTATTTAAAAAATGAAGAGGATGCAAAAGATGCAATGCAGGAAGGATTTATAAAAGCTTTTTTAAAAATTGAATCTTATAAAAATGATTTCAGTTTTGGAGTTTGGTTAAAGCGCATTATAATTAATCAGTGTATTGATGTATTGAAAAAGAGAAAACTAAAGTTTGACTCAATTCAGACTGATAATTTACAATTGATAGATAATGATAATTGGGAGGTAAATACCTCTATAAGTAAATCACAAATAATTAGTGCAATAGATCAATTAGCTGAGAAATACATGTTAGTGGTAAAACTGTATTTGCTAGATGGTTATGATCATGAGGAAATCTCACATATATTGAATATTCCAATTAAAACCTCACGAACACATCTTAGACGAGGCCGATTACAATTACAAAACTTATTAAATAATAAACGTTATGAAACAGGATATTAGGAACATTATTGGAGAAATAGAACCGTCTCATAAAGAGTTGCCTACATCACATAGAGCTGAGTTCTTGGGGAAGTTACAAGCTTCAAATAGACAAAAGTCAAAGCTTGTAAATTTTATGGTCATTTTTAAGATTGCAGCAGCAATTGTGCTGTTTGTGTCTGTTGGTTACTTCACTTTTAATGGTTTATTTAAGTCTGATGCTCTACTTGTTGAAACTAAGATAGAATTACAGCTTAAGGATATTGAAACACAATATTTAGAACACATAGATACGGAATGGCAAAAATTTGTTGCACTCACTTCAGATGAAAAATTAGTAAATCGTTATGAACAAAAACTGAATGAACTGAACGTTGATTATCAGGAGATCAGTAAAGAATTTAGGCAGAACAAGAATAATATCATCTTTATAGAAGCACTCGTAGAGAATTTAAAAACCCGACTACAACTACTAAAAGATATTCAGGATCATATCAATTTACTAAATCAAAAAACAAAAAGTTATGAAACAATTATTCTTTAAAAGTCTGGTATTGATGTTCATCACATCATCGAATATATATGCGCAAAGAAAGCAGGTTTATTCAAAAGTATTTGATGTAAATGCTCAAACTACGGCTATTTTTAACTTGGATGATTCGGCTGTAGTTATTGAGCCGTCAAATGATGATAAAGTACATCTAAATTATGCTATTGAGTTTGATGGATTTTCTGAAAAGGAAATAGACAGCTTATTTGACAAGATAAAAGTTGATGCAAGTATATACGATAATCACCTTACACTTAAGCTTAATAATATTGTAAAAAGTCAGGAATATTATACTTATAATGGAACTGGAAGTCTTTTTATAAGTGATTTACTTAAGTCAAATAAAGTAAATAAAAAAGATACTATTATCCGCAAATTCAAAGATTCTATTTTAAGAGAAATTAGAGTGAAATATAGGGGCAAACAAATTGATAGTATTGGGAATTGGTTCAAAATAAAAGAAAAAGATGGAGCGATTAAAAGTTTAAAAGAGATGGGTGGAGTAAAAGTTACAAAAGGGCAATTTGTAATCAAAATACCTTCATTTGTAAAATTAACAATTAATGCAAAGAGTGCCTATATTACATTTAATGGAGAAATTGAAAATGAGCTTTCCGTTAGTTTAAAACGAGGAAAATTAAGTGCCAAACAATTAACTAATAGATACAATCAATTTAAAATTGAAGAAGCAGGCTTTGAAGTAGAAGTAATCGAAAATGGCGATTTTATATTAAATAATATAAGCAAAGGGTTGATAGGAAGTATTTACAACACTAAAATCACCTCAGAGTTTTCAAAAATTGAAATTGGAGAAATACAACTAAACTCAAGAATTACAGACTTTAAAAGTGAATATTGGTTCTATAATTGGTCAGCAGATTTTAAGCGCTTCGATTTATTTTCAGAATATTCAAAAATCCATTATTTCTATCCAGAAGCTGACTATAGTCTTAAAGTCGTAGGGAATAATACAGTTACTTATTTGGGGAAGACAAAAGTCACTATGCAGCCGACTAAAAAAGACGAAAAATTCAATATGATGGAGCGAAAGGCAAGAGGAGAAGGTAGGTTTTCTGGGCAAATAAATTTTGATATCGTTCATGGTATCATCTACTCACATATAGACAATTTTACATCTAACAGAAATTAATTAAACAATTTAATATGAGAAAAATGGCAATATTGGTTGTAGCATTTTTGTGCTTCAACAGTTTAACGGCGCAACAAAATGAAATTATATTGAATACTGAATATGGATCTGATAATAAAGAGATTCATGAATTATTACGGTTTGAAGGTATTGAGATTATCGACCTTAAATTCTCGGGACAAGGGCTAAAAGGAAAAGATTATACTCTTCTAATAAAAGAGTTTACTAATGGCGCTTTGTCTAAAACGGATACTTTGATTAGTAGTATACAAGATAGTTATTTACAACCTATTGATACAGAAGCTTTTAGGTTTAAGTATTTTGTAAAAACACAGCTCGATAATACCGTTAAGATGACTTCTATATTTGAGCGGTTTTCAACAACTAAACTATATAATATTAAAAAGACTGAGGATAGTTATGCTTTACATGATTTTTTAAATGGATCTAAGCCAATGCCAATTGAAATTGGAAAATCAACATATATTTTGGGTTACTTTTTACCATATTTAGAAAAAGAGACGGGTTGGAAAAAATATTGCGAGGTTGTAGGAAGTAAATATAGCCCTGATGATTGGGGGAAGGTTTATAATATTCCTAATTATTTTTTAGTAGAGGTATTATTTGAATAATATAAAAAACCCATTTCATTAAGAAATGGGCTTTTTATTGGTAATATGTTTAGGCATGCGTACTTTAATAATTATTGAAGATACTATAGTTATAAACCCTATCAATAAAATGGCGTATTCAATTCCGAAAAGATCCGCTGTAATCCCCGAAATTATAGCTCCAATGGCATAGCCTAAGTCTCTCCATAACCTAAATGTTCCTATGCTTTCTGCACGCTGTTTTGGCACTGTAGCATCTGCTATGGCTGCTAAAAATGTAGGATATACTATGGCGGTTCCAATACCTAATATTCCTGAAATTAAGGCTAATTGATAAAATTCTGTACTAAATGGAATGCCCATTATGGCGACACCTTGAAGTAACATTCCCCAAAAGAGCATTGCTTTTTTTGAATAATGATCAGACATTTTTCCTGTAACTAACTGCCCTAATCCCCATACTGTAGGATAGATGGCGGCAATTATTCCTATATTTTCTGAATTATAATTAAGACTGATTAATACGATGGGTAAAAGGCCCCAAATCATACCATCATTTAGGTTGTTTACCAAACCAGCTTGCGTAATAGAACTCAACGTCTTGTTTTTAAATGTGGTCTCCATAAATACATTGTCGAGGCTTTCCGTTTTACTGGAAGCACTTTCTTTATGCATAAATACTCGAGTGTCTTTTACAAAAAACACCGATGTGATTAAACCAATGATAGCAATCCCTATTCCTAAGTAAAAAGGATAAGGTGTCACTCCATATTTTTCTGCAATTAACCCTGTAAAAAAAGCAACCAACCCTACAGCAAAATATCCTGCGAATTCGTTTAAACCCATAGCGAGACCTCTGTTCTTTTCTCCTACGAGATCTATTTTCATTACAATGGTACTACTCCAGGTAAATCCTTGACTAATCCCTAATAATACGTTGGCAAATATGACCCAATTCCAATGACTCGCATGAATCAATATAAAGGGAATTGGAAGGGCTATTATCCACCCAAAAATTAATAAATTTTTTCGTCCGTAACGGTTGGCAAGCTTGCCAGTAAAATAATTCGCAAGGGCTTTTGTAATTCCAAAAGCTGTAATAAAGGATAGTATAGCCGATTTGGAAGCTACTCCAAATTCTATTTCAGCAAAGCGAGGGAAGATACTGCGTTCTAACCCAACCATGCCACCAACAAAGGCATTTACAATAATTAAAATTACAAATTGTTGCCAGTTTTCTTTTAAACCAAGTTTAACTGTGTTTGACATGTTAATGAATATTAGTTACGGGTTGTCCTCTCCAAAATTTAGGAATATCAAAACCTAATAAATTTGCGATAGTCGCAGCGGTATCATAAGTCACAATACTGGATTTAAGCCTGTTGTTTTTTGCAATATCTTTACCATAAATAATCCATGGAATCTCTACTTCAAGTAATGTTTTCCCACCATGTCCTTTTTCAATACCGCCATGATCGGATGAGAAAATGATCACCGTGTCATCCATCATCTGTTCTGATTTTAAAGTGCTTACAATGTTACCAATGAGGCTATCTATTTTTTCAACAGCAGCATAATATTCAGGAGTATCATGTCCAATACTGTGTCCTGCACCATCAGGTTGGTCCATGTGAATGAACGTTAATACGGGTTTCTCTTTGGTAATGAAATCCAATGCTTTATCAACGGTTTCTTCGTCAGTTTTACCATTAAAATCTAAATCTACTAAGCTTTTTTCAAATAAATAACCAATCCCACCCCAGCTATAGGATACGCCTTTTTTAGCATTCGGTAATTGGGTGTCAATAACGCTGAAAATAGAAGGGTAAATACTATCGGTTCCAATAATTCTTGAGGGGATTTCAGGAGTTTTGCTTCCCCACTCGGTATAGCCATGAAGTTCTGGGCCAGATCCCATTATCATTGAAGCCCAATTTACAGCACTTGATGACGGTAGTACAGACCGAGCTTCTAAAGAATAACTTCCTTCTGCCATCATTTGTCTTAAATTAGGAATCTTGGCTTTATCATTAAAAGCATAAGCTCCAAACCCATCAGACCCGATCAGTATAATATGTTTCGGCTTCAGATTTTCCTTTTCGACAATTTTGGTGTTAGAACAGCTATTCAGACTTAATAAAATGATACATACTGAAATGAGGCTTTTAAAACATTGTAAGTTCATAATAAATCTGTGTTGGTTAGTTGTGTGCTGGATTATAATGTTTCTATAAATGCGCTTAGTTTATCTCGTTTTCGTTGTGGGATAGCATGATTGCTTATGGCTAAAGTCAAATGTTCTTGGTCTTTGTTTTTAGAAAAAAGTAAAGTGAAAAGTTGAGCTGTTGTAAGGCTGTTTTCTAGGCGTTCAATACGTTTAAAAGTGTCACCCGCTGCAACAAATCCTTCTTCTAATACTCGAACATAAGTGCCAGGTCTTCCATGAGCGATAAATTGTTTTAATATGGCTTTGGACCCCATTTTTACTCCAAATGTAGCGCAAGGTTCTCTAGGTTGTGTCACTTGAACTAATGCCGAACCAACTTTATAAACATCTCCAATTTGTATTTCTGTTTCATCTAAGCCATCAACGGTTAGGTTTTCGCCTAACATGCCCCAATTCCAATTTAAATGTGGATATAAGTCCTTCCAATGGGGATAATGATCGGCAGAAAATAAATAACAGGCTTTAAATTCCCCGCCATGAACCTTTCTGTTAGAAATCTCATCGCCTTTAACCTGTTCTTTTTCTAAGAAAATAGGTTGATTAGTAGGTGTTTTGTAGATCCCAGTAACAACTTTTTCCCCATTCATGGTAATGGTAGTCGGCTTTGCAATGTTAGTTGAGATTATTTTCATGGAATAAAAATATAGAAAAAAGACTAACTACATATAATTTCTCATCGATTTAATCAATGCGAATTTAAAATCACCCATACCTAAAATATATTCAGTCGATAGTTCTTAATCATGGAGATTGCTTAATTGTTTAATAAAGGTCATGTTATTTTTTTATATGTAACTCAGTAATAATTTCTTCTGCAATTTTTTGAGTAGCCTTTGTTGGAGAATTGCAATCGCAATTTGTTAAAACTACAATATAAATATCTTCGCTAGGAATATAAACCCCCATGCTTTTAAAACCAGGAATAGCTCCTCCATGTTCGTAGGTTGGTACATTACTGATGCTTTTTAAACTCCAACCATAACCATAATTAATTGACTCACCATCCTTAAGTTTATAGTTAGTGAAGACTTTGTCTTTTGAGTCTTGATTAATAAGTGTATTGTTTTTTATTGCTTGTTGCCATTTTAATAAGTCATCAACGCTGGACATTAAAGAGCCAGCAGCATAAGGTAATGTTAAACTTAAATACGTCGCATTTATATAGGTTCCGTTTTTTGAATGATATCCCGATGCTCTATTTTTTATAAGTTTAGAAAAGCTTCCATAAAATGAGGACGACATGTTTAAAGGTTGAAATATATGTTGAGATATAAATTCTGCATACGATTGATTAGATATGAGTTCTATAATATGACCTAAAATAATATAACCAGAATTGTTGTATTTATATTTGGTACCAGAGTTAAAATCGGGAGTTTCGTTTTTAAAGAAATCAATGAGTTCAATGGGGGTTAAGTCCGTTTTTGTACGTTTGTAAAATGCTTTTATCGAAGTATAGCTTTTTATTCCAGAGGTATGTGTCAATAAATTATGAATTGTAATTTTTTGTCCGTGGGTAGGGTAGTCTGGAATGTACTTTGTAATCTCATCATCTAAATTTAATTGTCCTTGTTCCTGAAGCATTAATATAGAAATGGCAGTAAATTGTTTGGTCATTGAACCAATTTTGAAAATATTATTGGTTAGCATTGGGACTTCTAACTCCATATTTGCATTGCCAAAGGCTTTCTTGTAAAAAACCTTACCTTTTTTTGTGACTATAGCTACTGCTCCAGGTTGGTTTGGTTTATATTTTGCTAAGAGGATGCTATCTATTTTGGTTTCTAAATGTTGTTGTGCTTGACTAATGTTTATTATAAAAGCGCAAATAAAAGCTAGAAATACTGATTTTTGATTGAGATAATTCATTGTGAATAAGATTGTTTTTTAGTTAAGACGACCCATATAGAAATGGGGTTACAAAAAACGTATTGAATTCACATTGCAACTAGTAATCTCTCAATTTGGAGAACATAAATTGTGCTTATTTATGATTGAAGATATCACTAACAGCTTGTTGGTAGGCTTTAGGATTGCCTGCTTTTTTAATTTTTTTATATGTTTTTTGAGGATTTGAAAATGAATTTGAAAAATATTCCCAGAAGCCTAACATTTTCATTTTAATAGGTGTTGGGCCAGATAAAAACGCATCATATTCATGGTAAATGGTGTCGTGAAATTCTCTAAAAATCTCCCATCTGTGTTCGGGATAATCAAGCGTATTCTTTTTTATCATATTTGGAAGAAAAGGGTCTGCAATTAGTCCTCTCCCAATCATAAAATGGTCAATAGAAGGAAAGCGTTCTTGCATGGATTTGAATTTTGTAACCGACGTAATATCTCCGTTATAATACAATTTGTGACTCGTATTTTCAATACAGCGCTGAAAGCCATCTAAATCTACTCCACCTTTATACAATTGTTTTCCTATCCGTGCATGTATAGCTATGTTTTTAAGTGGGTATTTGTCTAGTATGGGAAACGTATCAATAATTTCTTCAGGATTCTCATAACCCATTCGCATTTTCATAGAAACCAAGACGTCAGTTTCGTTGTGCACACGATTCAAAATGTGATCAATTTTTTCAGGATCACAAATAAGTCCCGAGCCCATTCCACGTTTTGTAACCATAGGGTAGGGGCAACCTAAATTCCAGTTCAGCTCATTATAACCTAATTCCTGAATATAGTTTACTACAAATAAAAATTCATCGGCGTCATTAGTCATGATTTGAGGAATCACTTCAAGCTCAGTATTATGCTCAGGAAGTAGATCACGATGGTATGAATTTTTAATCTTTAATTTACCATCCAAACGAATATAGGGTGAGTAAAAAGTATCAATCCCTCCGAAGTACTTATTGAACGCATTCCGAAATCGAAAATCGGTAAAGCCTTGTAAAGGAGATGAAAGTAAAGTTGTGTTCATGCGGTTTTTAGTTGCGCAAATATAGTTGAAAAGAAGGTCGCTCATAATATAAAACCCAGTTTGCTTTGACTAACTGGGTTTTATATTATTGTTTATGCTATTATAGTATTAACCGTTTTTTATTTCGGATTTAAAACGGTTTTGTCTACCGTTACTGACTTGATTTTTTCTAATGAGAAATACACTGGAAAATATTGATCTTTAGCCCAGGGTTCAAAGAGGTTGCTGTAAAAGGGGCTATCAGGATCACCAGATTGGCCAGGTCCATTTGTGCCTATAGCGGCATCCCAATCTCCAGTATTAACAATCATTCTGAAGGATGCACCACTACTTTGTCTGTTGTTTCCACCTGTAGATCCAGGCGTATATGCATTTCCACCTCGAGGTAAAGGCCCTAAATTTAATTTGGATTTTATATCTTTATTTACGGTGTTCCCTAAAGCATGAGCCATATATGTATGTTTGAACTTTTCCTGACCATATTGCCAATTATTTATCGTATCACCAAGCATCTTTTCTAAATTTTTAATACCATTATTAAAGGCTTCAGCCAAGAAATCATCCCGTCCTTTTATTGGGTTTTCGCCAAATTTCATATCAGGTTTGTTAATCCATTCTATTATTTTTTTCATTTGTATACTTGGGATCACATCTTTTCCTTCCTCAGGTATAAATTTATCTGTAGCAAGCTGTTTTATCTCATTTTCCCAAGCAACATAGATACTTGATTCAACGGAATTAGAGTTTAACTTGAAGTCCCAACCCTTAAGTTTTTTATGAGCTTCAGCAGATTTGCCTGTAAATGAAAAATTTGTAATTAATGGCACCAATATTCTGGCAGGAATAGAAAGATAGTCCACCTGTAGGTCTTTCATGTTTTGCATGGTTAATTTTTGTCCAGAACTTAAGACTTCATTTACACGATCACCTCGATATGGATCTGACCATGAAAAACCAATTGCATCCCAATGTTTATAAGAGTTGGGAGTTACATTTTGGTTTGCCGTAGCTATAAAGCCTTTTGACGGATTGTAATCGTTTGGTTTTTCAATGATAGGTAAGTAGCCATCCCATTCATAACGTCCATCTCCAGGTACAGGAACAAGGCCGCTAAAGTTTTTACGGATTGGAGCTATACCAACTGCTTGCCAACCAATATTTCCTTTTTTATCGGCCCAAATCATATTTTCCCCTGGAATGTGACTATAATTACAAGCCTCTTTAAACTCTTCCCATGTTTTGGATTGATCCATACGTAAGGATGCTAAATATGGAGACCCACCAGGTTCTAGCCATGCACATCGTACGGCATAAGCCTTTAAGTGTTCTTTATCTACATAAGTAACAGGTCCGTGTTGGGTGTATAAAAGTTTTGCAGTCACATCATCTTTGCCCTTAACTTTTATGGTTTCTGAAATACTATCCATATCTACCCATGATCCGTTGTAGTTGTATTGGTTTAAATTATTAGGGTTTAAATCATATACATATAAATCTTCACCATCTGTTCTAAATACAGTAAGCCCCCATGTGCCATAATCATTATGACCAATTGATATTCCTGGTATTTCTGGTTCGCCTCCACCAATAACATTCCATTCTGGTGCAACTAAATGTACCATATACCGTAGTGACGGAACAGCAATAGTTCGGTGAGGGTCATTAGCCATGTAAGTATTGCCATCTTTCATCAATGTGCCACTCACAACCCAGTTATTACTCCCTATTGCAAGGGAATCATTTTTACCTTCATTTATAGATAGTAACGTATTCGCTTCTGTGGTGTTTCTGTATTGTGCTAAAATATCGGTGTCTTGAAATTTTACTGTTTTTCGGTAGGCATTATATAATTCCAAGATATCATCAAATAGTAGCTCTTTATTTATGATTGGATCCATTTCAATATTAGGATCTTTAGGGTGAAACCATGATAGTTCTTTAACTTTCTCAACACCTAGTTTTGAAACTGCTCTTCCAATTCGTAATTCAGTACCGATATTTCCTAGAAGGCCTTGGTGTCTAGAAATCACAACTTCTGGGGTCCATTTTTTTGGAAGGATATTTAATAATTTAAATTCCAGAGGAAGACGTTCAGGAGTTTTTAAAACACTTTCAATATAGGCATTTACCCCATTTGTATATGCTGTGATAATTTCTATACCATCTTTATGATAGTGATTCATTTCTGTGTCTAAATTACCACGATACTTAAATAATCGTGTGCCTATATCTCTTTTTAATTCACGTTCACCTAGGATTTCGGCAACAGTTCCAGTGGCTTGACGTCTCCAAATTTCAAATTGAAAGAGCCGGTCTTTTGCAGCGGCATATCCCTGTGAAAAAAAAAGGTCATGTTGGTTTTTAGCATAGATATGATTAATTCCCCAAGTATCTCTGAGTATCTCAACAGGTTCTTGAAGACCATCTATAGTGAGTTGATTTGTTTTAGAAGTGTCACATGAAAATAGATATAGACCAATAAGTAGTATAAACAAAATTTTCATGGTTTTTTGATCGATGAAGAAACATGTTTTTGCCATAGTATTATAGATTTTGATCAATTAATATGATCATTATATTTCAAGGAGTTGTGAGACTAAGTTAGTTGTTTTATTTGAATCTTGATTAAATAAAAAAACCACTCTGTTTTCACAAAGTGGTTTTGGTATTGAGATTCCTGCTTACACAGTTTTTTTTATTTAATCATCTCGTAACTTCGTTTGATGAAGTTTGTTAACTCTTCTCCTTTTAAAAGGCCTTGAGATAATCGTGCGAGATCTAAACTTTGATTGATTAAGCGTTCTTGCTTTTTCTTGGTTTTAGTGTTTAATATATCACTAACCAATTCAGAGTTTGTATTGACTACAAGATTGTACATTTCTGGCATATTTTCCATGCCAAACATACCACCACCGCCACCAGTTTGTTGCATCTCTTTCATTCGACGCATAAACTCAGGTTGTGTAATCATAAATGGTGCAGCATCGCTATCCATAGTTTCTAATTGTACTGTGAATTTTTCAGCAGGTACAACCTCTTTTAATAAAGTATCTAAACTTGTTTTTTCTTCGTCGGTTAACTTCGAAATTTTAGTGTCGTCTTTCTTTATTAAATTGTCAACATGGTCAGAATCTACACGTACAAAAGTTATATTTTCTTTAGACGATTCTAACTTCTGAATTAAATGTGATACAATTGGAGAATCTAATAATAATACTTCATAGCCTTTAGCTTTTGCAGCTTCAATATAACTGTGTTGCTCTTCTTGATTGGAAGCATAAAGAATTACCAGCTTGTCATCCTTATCTGTTTGATTTGCTTTTATTTTATTGTATAATTCTTCATAAGTATAAAAAGTACTATCTACTGAAGGGTATAAGGCAAACTTATCTGCTTTTTCAAAGAATTTATCTTCGGAAAGCATTCCGTATTCAATCACGATCTTGATATCATTCCACTTGGCTTCAAAATCTTCACGATTATCATTAAATAATGATTTTAATTTATCGGCAACTTTACGTGTAATATAAGATGAAATCTTTTTTACGGCACCATCAGCCTGTAAGTAACTACGAGATACATTTAATGGAATATCTGGAGAATCAATAACACCACGAAGCATGGTTAAAAATTCAGGAACAATACCTTCAACATTATCCGTAACGAATACTTGATTTTGGTATAACTGAATTTTATCCTTTTGCATGTTTAAATCATTGGTCATCTTAGGGAAATATAAGATTCCAGTTAAGTTAAACGGATAATCAACGTTTAGGTGAATATTAAATAAAGGTTCTTCAAATTGCATTGGATACAATTCGCGATAGAAACTCTTATAATCTTCAGGGTTTAAATCTGCAGGTTGTTTTGTCCATGCAGGATTAGGGTTATTGATAATACTATCTACAGTAATTTTTCGTTGTGGTTCAGTGGTTTCTTTACCATCTTTATCTGTAATAGTTTCTGGCGTGTGCTCAGGATCATTTACTTCTTTAGTTCCAAACTTAATTGGAATAGGCATGAATTTATTATACTTAGAAAGTAATTCACTAATTCTATTCTCTTCTAAAAATTCAGTAGAGTCATCAGCAATATGAAGGATGATTTCTGTACCTCTATCTGTTTTGTCTGATGCTTCTAAAGTAAATTCAGTCGTTCCATCACAAGTCCAGTGTGCTGCAGGCTCCTCTTTATGCGATTTACTGATGATTTCCACCTTTTCAGCAACCATAAATGCAGAATAAAACCCTAAACCAAAGTGACCAATAATTCCAGTATCTTCACCTTTGTCGTTGTATTTGTTTAAGAACTCTTCAGCTCCAGAGAAGGCAATTTCGTTGATGTATTTTTTAACTTCATCAGCTGTCATTCCAAGACCTTGGTCAGTGATATGAAGTTTTTTGTTTTCCTTATCAATCTTAACTTCAATTTGAGGATTTCCATAGTCGACTTTAACCTCACCTATACTTGTAAGATACTTTAACTTTACAGTAGCATCTGTAGCATTACTAATAAGTTCACGTAAAAAGATTTCGTGATCACTATATAGGAATTTTTTAATCAGAGGAAAAATGTTTTCTACCGATACATTAATATTTCCTTTTGTCATGATATATTTATTTTTTGTTATTCAATTATTATGGTTTGCATTAGGCAACAAAAATGCCAATTGTTTGTTTGTGACAAGTTGGCATAAAAAAAAGCCATCCCAATTAACGGATGGCTTTTAAGTGTTGTTTAAGTTATTTACTAATCTTTTAATTCTTTTTCTGGAGTACTTACCGTTGGTTTGTTTTTAACATGTTTTTCTAACCACTGATCTTGTTCCCAAAGTAAATGTAATACAGATTCTCGTGCTCTATAGCCATGACTTTCTTTTGGAAGCATAACGAGTCTAACGGGAGCTCCCAATCCTTTTAAAGCATTGAAATAACGCTCACTTTGTAATGGATAGGTCCCAGAGTTATTATCGGCCTCACCATGAATAAGTAATAGAGGTGTTTTCATTTTATCGGCATGCATAAATGGAGACATTGTATTGTATACTTCGGGTGCTTCCCAATAACTACGTTCTTCGCTTTGAAATCCAAAAGGAGTAAGTGTTCTATTATAAGCACCACTTCTTGCAATTCCTGCAGCAAATAATTTGGAATGTGCCAATAAATTTGCCACCATAAATGCTCCATATGAATGCCCTCCAACAGCAATTTTATTTCGGTCTATAAGCCCCATATTGTCAACAGCATCAATA
>Ga0105356_10004397_pt1 | contig 13607 bp, 16 predicted proteins | sample GOMGulsemesocosm_3_FD_83502 | JGI IMG/M metagenome (GOLD analysis project Ga0105356, IMG submission 83502) | Methane-oxidizing microbial communities from mesocosms in the Gulf of Mexico - GOM9D Gulf of Mexico | ecosystem: Environmental > Aquatic > Marine > Cold seeps | place: Gulf of Mexico...
AACGGTGTGCTGAAACGCCTACAGGTCACGCCGGTCACACCGCTTGAATTTCTTACGGCACAGGTATTGTCACGCCTGCTGGTGATGATGGTTTCGGTTACTGTTGTGTATGTGGGCTGTGACCTGTTTTTGAATTTTGTCATGCTGGGCAGTTATCTGACTTTAATTCTGGTGGCAATATTAGGCATTTTTTCGATGATCACGCTGGCACTGATTATCGCCAGTCGTACCTCCAGCGAAGAACTGGCTAACGGCCTGCTCAATTTCGTCTCTTTCCCGATGTTGCTCTTGTCCGAGGTCTGGTTTTCGCTGGATAATGCGCCCGCCTGGCTGGTGGCGGTGTCGCAATGTTTCCCGCTCACCCACATGGTGCAGGCCGCGCGCGATATTATGATTAACGGCGCAAGCTTTATGGCGGTATCCCACCATATTCTGGTGTTGGCGGTTATGAGTGGCGTGTTTCTGGCAATTGCGGCGTATTTGTTTCGCTGGAATGAGCGATAATTTAGTGAGAGAAAAAAATGGAAGCTGATTTTTGGTATAGCCGCTGGCAAGAGGGTCGCATTGGTTTTCATCAACCGGATGTGAATATCTTTTTGACGGCCCATTGGCCGACTTTGCCAAAGCAATCGACGGTGTTTGTGCCGTTGTGTGGCAAGTCTTTGGATATGTTGTGGCTCGCATCGCAGGGCTATCGGGTGATTGGCGTTGAGTTAAGCGATCTTGCCGCGCAGGAGTTCTTTGCTGAGCAGAGCGTGCAGCCTGAAGTCGAGCAGGTTGATAACTTTGTCAGTTACAGTGCCAATAACGTGACCATCTTGTGTGGTGATTTTTTTGATCTTACTACAGCTGATTTGGGTGATGTCGCAGCAGTGTTTGATCGCGCGGCCTTGATTGCCTTGCCAAAAGATATGCGCCAGCGTTATGCGGAACATTTGAGAAAACTACTGCCAGTAGGTTGTCAGATGTTATTGGTGGGCATGGAGTATGATGAATCGGCTTTGTCAGGCCCTCCGTTCAATGTGCCCTGGGCGGAAATCTCCACGCTGTTTGATCATCAGGGTGAACTGAAAATTCTTTCTGAACAACAATCCGATGCGCGCGGTACGCCCTGTGTTGAGCGTCTTTACCACCTCGTTTACGGTTAGCTCAAACAGGTCCTGATTTGTACAAACACTACTGGAGTTTCTACTGGCCGCTGGCGTTGACCACCTGCCTGATGCTGTTGGGCATGCAGGTGTTCAACGGTATTTTGGCGCGTTATCCCAATGCCGAATACGAGCTGGCGGTGATGGCCTATGCGCTGAGTACGGTGCTGTTTTTGGAAATTGCCACCGTGTTCATGCCGCAGATGGTGACGGTCTATGCTCGCTCGAAACAGGCGCGGCGCAAGGTGCTCATTTTCTGTGTGAGTTTGGGGGTGCTGTTTAGTATTCCTATCCTGCTGCTGGCGGTAACCGCTGGTGGCAATCAGTTTTTGAGTAGCGTATTTCAAATTAAGGGTGACATGCTGGCCTACGTCGCCAGTTATCTGTTGTACCTGACGCCTTTGATTGTCATCCGCAGTTTTTATCAGTTTTGTGTGGGATTGCTGACGCAGGTGAATCGCACTAAATGGGTGTCGCTCAGCGCTTTTGTGGGCGTCGTGATTGGGGTCGCCGCGGCCTTGATAGGTTTTAACAGTGGCTGGACGGCGCAGCAGAGCATGGTGGCGGCGCAATTAGGCTCCACCTTCTGCTCGGCAGTTTTTGCCTTAACGATCTGTAAGTTTTTATACCAGCCCCAGCCTGTGGAGGGCTTTGAAGAGCCGGGTTATAAAACCCTGATTAAGTTCTTCTGGCCAGTGAGCCTGTCGGGCATGAGTTTTGGTATCAGCCGACCTTTACTCTATGCTTTTCTAAGTCGCACCCCGGACGCCATTGTCACCATTGCTGCGCTGCGTGTAGCCTTCGATTTTTTTATGATGGTGCAGCTGGCGGTGAACCAGTTCCGGAGCTTCTTTCCCGGTTTAGGGCTGGAAGATATGGACAAAAAGCGCCGCTTTATTGCCGTGGTGACTGGCAGTCTGATGTTGGTGATGGCGGTGTGTATTCTTACCCCGCTGGATCGGGTGATTTTCCACCACATGTTGGGGCTGGATGGACGGCTGTTTGATATTGCTACGCAAGCCGCCATGATTATGTTGGGTACACCGATTATTTTGGCCGTCAGAAATTATTACCACAGTCTGCTGCTGGCTTATAAACGTACTAATTCAATGGCGGTGGGCAGCGCCTCGCGGGTCGGTTTGATTGTCGCCTGCGCCTGGTTGTTTCTGGAATTAGGGTGGCTGAATCATTGGACGGCGCCATTAGTGATGATTATTTCCTTTAGTTCTGAGTTGCTGGTGTCGTGGTTGGCTGTCAGAGGCATTCGGCGGCAAGGCTTTTAACACGCTCAGGGCTGGCTTTGATTTGTGGTAAAGTGCTGATCGATTTGTAATATGTATTTGAGGTGTTTCTGGTGATTAAAACAGACGTATTTTCCTACCAACAGGGCAATAGCCCGGTCATTGTCAGCTTCCCTCACGATGGTGTCTTGTTGCCGGCTGAAATCAAAGGTCACTTCAATGTGCTGGGCCAGCAAGTGCCCGATACCGACTGGTTTGTGAATCAACTCTATAACTTCCTGCCAGAACTCGATGTATCTTTTTTTATTCCCGAATTCTCAAGGTATGTTGTGGATTTGAACCGTAGCTCTGAGGGTGGCTCGTTGTACCCGGGACAATATGAAACCAGCGTTTGTCCTGTGGCGACCTTTGATGATGAAAGTATTTACAATGAGGGTAAGGAGCCGGATGCGACAGAAGTACAGCGTCGTATCACTGCATACTGGCAACCTTATCACGACCATATTCAAAGCGAGATTGCGCGCGTTAAAGCGCTGCACGGCTACGCCATTTTGTGGGATGCCCACTCCATTAGAGGTGTGGTGCCGCAGTTATTCGAAGGTGTGTTGCCTGAGCTGAACTTTGGTACTGCTGCAGGTATTTCCTGTGCGCCGGATATTTTGAAACGTGTTACTGATATTGCCTATGCCCAGAACGATTTTAGTGTAGTGGAAAACGCCCGTTTCAAAGGTGGTTTTATCACCCGTAACTACGGTCAGCCTGAAGAAAACGTACATACTATCCAGCTGGAGATTAATCAGAGTATTTACATGTCTGATGAGCAATCAGCGACGCTGGATGAAGATAAGTGTTCTCGGTTAAGGCCTTTGTTGAAGCAGTTGATTAATGCGCTGCGGTTAAAAAATAATGCTATTGATTCTTAATTGTCATAGGTCTCTGTCAGTTAGAGTGCTAAAAGGGAGTTATATAAAAGCCATGAAAATTATTATTACCGTGTTCCTTGGTTGTTTATTAATCGGTTGTGGAAGTAAATCTGAAGAAAATAATGACGATGCCAGTGGTGCGATTCTGGAGTATCAGCTGGAATCTCTTGAAAAAGCACAAGGCGTTGAGAAATTACTATCTGATGCTGAAGAAAAAAGGAAAAAGGCAATGGAAAAACAGGGAATCTAACGCCAATTGAGTAAAAACGCTCACGAGTGGAAAATGAATAAAACAGCGGGTGTCATTCATAAAGAACTTTGGGTGTTACAGGCCGATGGCAGTGCAAAACTACGTGATGATGATTTTGAAGCTAACGGGTAGCCTGTGATTGGGCTGCGACGATTTGAAGTAAAAAAAATAGACGTTATATGAAAAATAATAGAACGAACTTACAGGCGGCGTTGATTGGCGCCGCTATTGTCGCTATTCCTTTTGGCGTCTGGACTTACCTGCTGGCGTTTCAACTTTGTGTTGAATGCGATGCCTCAATCAGTTTTGGTGTGGTCTTGCCGGCGGTTATTCTGGGGTGTCCGTGGAGTTTGATATGGCTTGTTGGCCTGATGCAGGCGCAGATGATATTTGGTATTACTGACATGCCACAATCGGTGATGCTGACAGGTTATGTGGTTTGTGTTGCCATTAATGGCGCGATTTTTGGGGCTTTTCGTAACAAGAAGAGAAACCAAAAAGCCCAGCAACACTCTGCTTGAAGCCGGGTTAGAACAGCTGTGTTAAGTAAACTACAAAAACATCTGCCTGATTACATCAGCGTTACTGTACGTAAAGTAAAATGGGCACGAATTCAGGTGCAGCCTGACGGCGAGGTGCGATTTGTGGTGCCACGCAGTTATGGTGCGGCCGATGTATTGTCGATGTATGAAAGCAAGCAGCACTGGATTGATGATAAACGTGCGAAAATCTTGTCGCGTAACAGTACTGCAATCGAATTGGCAAGCGGTGAGATTTTGCTGTTTGGGCAGGGCTTTCGTGTTCAGGTTGATGTCAGTCAGCAGCGCCACGCACGCCTGGATCACGAGGCGCGCAGTATTCATTATGCAAAAGACCTGCTAAATAGTGAGCAAAGACAAGACTGGTATCGTGAGTTTGCAAAACAATACCTGTCATTACGGATCGTACAGCTGGCCGAGCAATATGGTTTTGAATTTAATCGATTGTTTATCCGTGAGCAGAAAACTCGCTGGGGCTCCTGTAGCTCGCGAGGTAATATTTCGCTGAACTGGAAGCTACTTAAAGCGCCTGTTGAGGTGAGTGATTATGTGATTTTGCATGAGTTGGTACACACCGAAATCATGAATCACAGCGCTGCATTTTGGCAACGGGTTGAATCCCTGGTGCCGGATTATAAAGAAGCGAAGCTATGGTTGCGTACTTACGGCTATCAGCTTTAAACTTTTACTATTCTTACAACTAAACCGTGTGGGAATTCTCAATATATTGAAATTATTGTGTCTTGGTATTTTGGCGTTCCCACACAGTTGAGGGTCATCGTCAGATGATCATGTCAGCTACTTTTTGTGCAAGCCACGGGGCTGTTGAGTATTTTCCCGTATCGACGGATATATATGAACCGCTTCTTTTTATTCCGAAATCAGAGCGGCGATGAAGGGTGGATTTAGGGTCCGATAGTTGTCCCTTGCCAGCCGCAAACACCCAGCCACCCTTTAAATCCATGCGTTCTATGGACTCCCTTATTTGAGCAACCCCAGGTATAAGTTGTCCCAATGTATGCATAATTGAAGCTGAGAGTTCCTGTTCAGTGGTGGCATCAAGTGTGGGGATAGCCGGTGGCGAAACCTCGGAGCTATCTAAACGCAAACCCTTGGGATACCAGGAAAGATAAAAGTCCCGGCTATTGTAGTTCTTTATGTCACCGAACGGACCAGTGGCGATAATGGCACTGGCGGCCTCCACTGGCTCTGTTGTGCGTACAAATAACGACAATCTGTAACGGTTGGACCAGGTTCCTGTGGGGGCAATGCCTGCGGTGAGGTCTACGGCCATTCTTCCTTCCCAAAGAGCGTTGACAACGTAGTCATAGGGGGCAGATACGTGATCCTCTGTTTCGACATGCCACTGGCCGTTCCGGTCGTTTTTCGTAAGTGGAGAAACAGCCTTTACATAGGTGTTCATACACTGCTTTATACGAGGTTCCGAAGACAGGGCATCGACAAAGCGATCTGCGACCCACGTTGTTGCCACCGAGCGCTCAGGGACGCGAAATCCAGCAACAATATCGGACGAATTTGTTATTCCAGCTAGTTCTTTTTTTGTCAGTTTTTCGGCTCGGCAGTCTGAAACGTCAACAAGGTAACTCCCCGCGTCTGGATGTTGGCGTACCATTTCTGCGACACGTTGTGAGTAATCCCAGAGGGCATCAGAATTTACTACTGAGTCCCGATGACATAAGTAAATATCGTCACAGCCGGTGGTTGTAGTGTCTAACGAGTAGCCTGTTAACTCTTCAACCAGTGGCTTGAAGGTAAGCCCTCCTGGTATGACCTCGCGTGCTGACTTTAGCGAAGGATCTGCACTATAGATAAAACCTAAGTGTATCTTACCCTCATTCCAGCGGCTTGCCCCTGAGAAGGGGGTGCTTGAAGCATCGTAAAGGGTAACGTCGTGACCACGACGTGCCAGAAAAAGTGCGGTGGAGCTGCCCATAATTCCTGAACCTAGAACGGCTATGCGTTTCGCTTTTGTCATAGTGTAGTGCTCTTAGTGGGGGTAGTTATTGTTATAAAGTCTTTTACTCGATGTATGAAGCTGGACTGTAGGGTTCGTCGGTGAAGACCTGTAAAATAGACCCTGCATGGACGTATGTTTGTTGACACCAGACACGGGGACCGAAAATTAGCCCAAACGAATTGGGCTCCAGGACTAACGAAACTTCCTGATGATTGTCGCGCATCAGGATTTCGATACGCCCGTGTAAACATACCAGCATTTGCTGGGCGGTGTGATGACCATGACAACCACGCACGGTGCCAGCTGAGGACCCGGTTATCACGAAAGAACGGCAGGGTTTAAACGGCATTTCGTTGAAATCAAATGGTAGCAAAACACCACGTTCGTCTTCATGCCTTGCAAATGAAACCAGCTTAGCTCTACCATCAAAATACTCATTATTCCCTTCTGGATCTATATCCATAACCAGTAAATCTCCTTAGGGTTGCCCGATTAAATGAGCATTTACAGGGTGTTATTTACAGATTTAATATGTCAACTTAGCATTTTCATTATCAGACTTTTAAGCCTGAGCCTAATCACTCTCAAGGAAAAAGGCAGCGTCATGCGTATTTTTTCCCCAACCGATAATTCGGAACTCCACAATTCGCGTGCACAGGCGACACTAAGCGCGTAATGCTGTGCCGCGGAGAAGCTCCAGTTTCTAGAGAGGCTACCTGGCTTATAGAACTTGAAACATAAGGTTTCTGGTACCCGTGCAAATTCTCCCAGTAATGACATATGGAGCAGCCAGGGCAAGTCGGTTGAAAATTCTCCGGCGGCATGTGTTTTCAGTCCGTTAATCCTGCGCGCTTCGCGCAATTTGAAAACACCGCGGTTGGGTACCCACCAGAAACCTTTTCGCCACAACATTTTTAACCCGCGTTCTACTCGGTTGTGTAGATTATCCATCTCCTTGTATACCCAAAGCTCAGAATCTCCACTGACCTCGGTCAGCAATACATCAGAATAGGCCATTATCACCTCTGGCCTGCTATCCAATACGTCGCTAAGTTTTTTCACGTAATCGGCTGCAAGGATGTCGTCATGAAAAGCAAATAACACATAATCCGCATTGGCTTGGTTAAGCAAAAAATTACAGTTTCCCACATATCCCAAGCGCTCTTCTTGCTTGTAGATAGAGAAACGGGGATCGCTATCACAATGCTTTTGACAAATTGCATAGGTGTCATCGTCACAGAGATCGACGGATAAAATGACATCGAAGTTATCGTGCGTTTGTGCTGACAGGGAATCGAGGGTTTTATGAATAAAATCAGCGGCCTGATAGGCTGGCACCAGAGCAGTTACTTTTTTTTGTTTTACCATTGAGAGTCTAGTCCTTTTTGTGGAGGCCCTTGCTGATTGTTTTCAGTGGTCTTTAGTGGTCGAGTATAGGGCGCTTTGAAAACCTATTGAAGGTGTTTTGTAGAAACAATGAGGGAAGGCTAGTGAGTGGCTTAAGTGCCCCAGCGTGAGCAAGTGCTGAAAATTATTCTAGACTGTAAACATTGCTGAATTATTTTGGGAAGTTACTTTGTTTCGTGTTATTCGCTTTTTCGTTGTACTGCTTATTATTGCCGCTGTAGCGCTGGGCTCGGCGCTTTTTTCTGTGCCTTCCGAAGAGCGACCGCAAATGATTGCTGCGCTGAAAAATTATGTTTGGCAACGATTTGGCGGCACGATAGAACAGGTAATAAATGAAATTGAACAGGTGGCTCCAGCGGAGCTTTTACAAAGCCTGAAATCCATAGAGAGCGGTGAAGCATTCCAGCAAATTGTCTCCTGCGGTAAAACTAAAACTACGGCGCTGGAGAAGAGCGCATCATCGAAAATTTATCGATGGACCGATGAGAGCGGGCAGGTTCATTACACTGATGCTAAACCGGGTGATACCCGAAACAGTAAAATGATGTCGATCTCTTATCCTGACCGTAAGCAGTACTTTAAACTCAAGATGATTGAGGATGCCGCAAGCCTACCAGCTTTTACCCGCGACAAAGTGAGTGCCGAGGTGCGGCAGATATACCGTATTCTATCTCGTGATTTACAGCTGGAACATTTGCGAAAAGTAACGCTGAATGTGCGAATTATCGGCACGCAAGAGGCATTTCAGGAATATAAAGCGCTAGTAGCGCCACAGTTACGAACCAATTCCGGTTTCTATACCAGCGAGAATAATGAGGCAGTGGTGTTTCAGGGAGATGCCCCAGATACCATGCGCGCTGTCATTCGACATGAGGCGACCCATGTGATTATGGCGGGGCTCTATGGTGTGACACCAAGCTGGTTTAACGAAGGCTTGGCGGAATACTTTGAGCGGTTGGAAATCAGTGGCCAGTCCCGGCAGATTGAAGTGGAGGCTTATCATTGGCGTCATTTGCAAGAGCGTCATCAGCAGGGTGCTTTAATAGCTATGCAGGATTATGTGAATTTGCCACCGCAGCAATGGTATAACGGTAATTTGCAGGATAATTACTCATTAGCCTGGTCACTGGTGTTTTACCTGATGGAAAACCCGGAAGGTAAACGCTTTCTGAAGGGCATGATGAACGATATGGCCGAAGATTATTGCTGGACAACACCGGGTAGTGAGTATTTTGATGCTAATTACCCAGGTGGTCTCAAATCCTTTGAAGCCGGCTGGAACACGTGGTTGGCTGGTTCGTTGCCAACCTCGCATCGTTATTGAGAATGGATGATTTTGGATAGTTTCTATTCATCTAAAATTTCCATATAGTATCGCTGCGATACCCGCTGGGTAGGTTTAACCCTGATTATCGTTTAACCACTTTACCATCTACAGGACGTCACGTGACTCAGCCTATTAATATAATTTCTATTATTGTGACCACCTATAATGCTCCAGCTTATCTTGAGTTGGTATTAGTGGCGCTGGAAAAACAAAATAATAAGCATTTTGAAGTGGTGATCGCTGATGATGGTTCGGGTCAGGAAACCAAAGCCCTGGTGGATAAATACCAGCAGCGTGGAAAACTTCAGTTGATTCATGCCTGGCATGAGGATGACGGCTTTAGAGCGGCGGCGGCACGTAATCATGCTGTATTTTTGTCCAGCGGGGATTATTTGGTCTTTATTGATGGTGATTGCCTGGCTTTGCCTAATTTTATAGATAAACAGCACGAATGTTCCGAGCCTGGTTTTTTGATCAGAGGCAGCCGCGTGTTAATGACTGAGGCCTATACGAGCAGAGTATTACAGGGTGAAACAACACCTGTTTCAGTTGGTCGGTGGCTGGTGCGCAGGCTGGCTGGTGATATCAAGCGACTAACGCCGTTAGTTTTGCCGTTTCCGAAATACCATAAGCAGATGGCCTGGGATAGTGTGAAAACCTGCAATCTGTCGATGTGGCGCAGTGACTTTCAAGCAGTGAATGGCTTTGATGAGCGTTATGTAGGTTGGGGGTGTGAGGACGATGATCTGGCTGTACGGTTGATTCGTCATGGTGTAAAACGCAAGGACGGCCGTTCAGTGGTTCCAGTGATTCATTTGTGGCATCGAGAGAATGATCGTTCGACATTGTCTGATAATGAAGCACGCTTGGCCGAAGTGATTGAAGCGGATTACACCCGGGCAGTACTCGGGTTGGATCAGTACCCTAAAACGGCGGCCTAACGTTTTCCCTATAATTTGTCATCCCGAACTTTGGTGAGGGATCCTTGCTCGATAATTCAAAATTTCTCCCTTCAGTCGAAATGACAGATTTTTTAAGCTGCTACAAACCGCAGCGCCAAGCCATTATTACACCAGCGTAATCCTGTTGGTTTAGGCCCATCATCAAAGACATGTCCCTGATGGCCGCCGCAACGCGCGCAGTAATATTCGGTGCGGGTGTAAAATAGATTTTCGTCAGGATTGGCGGTAATTTTTCGTTGATATATCACTGGAAACCGGGTCAGTTGGTACGGCTGTATATTTAGTATTTGATAGTGGGCTGAGGTTTATGATTTTCTTGTAATGCCTTTTGGCGTTTCTCTTCTTCACGTTTTTTATCAATCAGCCGAGCTTCAAGATTGCGCCAGACCATGTGCATAACAATTTGATTACCGGGGAAGCTGATAGAGAGTGTCGGGCTACGTGATGAAGATTCATCCTGGTAAACGAAAACCTCTCGATCACGAAAATCGCTAATTTTATCCGGGTTACCAAAATGTTGCAGAATGGACTGTTTGACTGTGTCATAGGCGAAGTTAGTAGGAAAAGCCTGCTTATAGGTAACCTCATAGACTGTTAATGGCAGCCCCTTGGTATTCAGATAAATTTGCCTGAAAGAACCATCCGTTTCTTTTTTGAAAAATCCGCGTGTTTCACTGATTAAAATGGGGTCTTCAAAGTGTTCGTAACTATTGGAAAATAGTTCTGCAAAGGCCTCTTCTTCGCTCATTGAGAGTGATATTCCCTGAATGCTGAGTTCGCGCACAACAGTGGTTTTTTCTACTTTATCGGGAATGCACGAATCGCTGGATTCTTGATAACCTTTTGGGCAGAAAATATTGATGGACATGATTAATGAGCGATCACGAATCATTGAACGAGGCATACAGATCCAGTTGACGGGTACGAAGCCACGAGCACAATTAATTCTGGGGCCTTGGTAACCACCATTGGTTATTTCATGTAGTTGGTGGCAGCGCTCCAGACCGTTAGTTTCTTCGAGACGGACATAGCCATTGTTGCATCGCAGGTTGTCTCCATACCACTTTCCACCATGCACTTTGGTGATTTTTAAGCAGGTGTTTCCTTCTTTGTGATAATTATAAGGGCAATTTTGATTTTCTGAGACCTCCCTCATAGAGTTTGAGGAGGCTGTTAGGGCGTTTGAATGACACAGGCCGACCAGCAGCAAGAGAAACAGTTTTGCTGCATTTATAGTTACATCTAGGGCTGGCCTAGTCATTCAAATAGATCCACATAATCAACTATTCAGTGGGGCGGGTGACACGGCAGGTAGCCGAAGAACTCTGCTAGTTTGTTGAACAGAGTCCTGAAACGCCAGAAATACGAGGTGCCCTTAAGGTTTAGTTCAAAACAGGGCTTTTTTCAATGGACTGAGTGCTGTGATAATCGAAAGATAAGTGAAAATATCAGTTCAGGAGGGCTGGAATTTTAACGCCACACCATTATTACACCAGCGCAAGCCTGTGGGTTTAGGCCCATCATCAAAGACATGACCCTGATGGCCGCCGCAGCGGGTGCAGTGATATTCGGTGCGGGTATAAAACAGGCTCTCATCGGGTTTGGTGGCTATGTGGCCAGTGATTGCGGTGTGAAAGCTGGGCCAGCCAGTGCCGCTGTCGTATTTGCTGTTTGAGTTGAATAGCGGTAAATCGCAACCTGCGCACAGGTACTGTCCCGCACGTTTTTCTTTGTTTAGCACGCTACTGAAAGCCCGTTCGGTGCCTTCGTCTCTGAGAATATTAAATTGTGCGGGTGATAAGCGCTGGCGCCATTCTGCACGGGAATAGGTGATAGGGATGATTTGGTTTTGGTGAGCCTGTAGGCCAAAAGATAAGGGGCCTAGTGTGGCGAATAGTGCGCCAAAGCGCAGGAATTGTCGGCGTTGCATGTAAGCCTCGTCATTAATGAGTGATAGCGGTTATGACGTGAGGTTGGCCTTGAAGTTCCGCAGGCAGCGGTCCAATTTCTAACTCGGTTTATTTGCGACAATCACCACACGCTTTGGTGCCGGATAACCCTCAATGGTGAGGTTGTGGTCGTCAGGGTTGAGATATTCTTCCAGCGAATGGAAGGTCATCCAGTCGGTGCGACGCTGTTCTTCAACGGTGGTTTGCGCGACGTTGATTACTCGCACATCGACAAAGCCGATGCGTTCAAGCCAGGCTACCAGTGTGTCGCAGCTGGGCAGGAACCAGACGTTACGCATTTGTGCGTAGCGATCTGCAGGTACTAATGCTTCACCCAGACCGCCGTCGATAATGAGTGTTTCCAGCACCAGCTCACCACCGGGGCGCAGGGCATGTTTGAGCTCTTCCAAGTGGTCGAAGGGCGAGCGACGATGATAGAACACGCCCATCGATAACACGGTATCAAAAACCTGCATACGCTCGGGTAAATCTTCACTGCGCAGCGGCAGGTAGTAGAGCGGCGCCTCGGGTACAAAACGTTTGAATATCTCGAACTGCATCAAGTATTTATGCGACGGGTCGATGCCGACGATCAGCTCCGGCTGTTGCGCCATCATGCGCCAGCAGTAATACAAATTGCCGCAGCCAACATCCAGTACGCGGCGACCCTTGAGCGGCGTGATGTGCGGTTCAACACGGTCCCACTTCAGATTGGATCGCCATTCAGTATCAATTTTAATGCCAAACAGCTCAAAGGGTCCCTTGCGCCAGGGCATCAGCATTTTTAGCGCGTCAACTAACTGATCCCGTTGATCGTCATCCACTTGATCGGCTGAGCCAATGGTGAGTGCGTCGCGATCATAATGCACTTGATCGGGTGTGATGTTAGGTAGATCGTTAATAACCTGTTCCCACTGATCAAGGTCTCCGTGCTGGCGGCCGTATAAACGTTCAGCGATTGCGGCTTTAAATGGCTCACCAAACTGCTCAAGTTCGGTGTTATGAATGCGGGCGAAAAAGTCGTCGAAGTTAATCATGGTTATTTGTGGGCTAAAAGAGACATGAAATTAAAACACTGGAACCAGGGCGTAACGTGGCTGAAACCGGCTTGATGTAAACGCGTGCGGTGGGTACCTAGAGTGTCCGGGATCAGCACATTATCCAGTGCCTCACGTTTCTGGGCGATTTCCAGATCGCTGTAACCCTGCTGACGTTTAAAGGCGTAATAATAATCGGTCAGGGTATCCTGCTCGTGTTCGTTGGGCATATTTGTTTTTTCGGAAAGTACCAGCACGCCACCGGGATTGAGGCCGTTGTAGATGTGTTCCAGTAAAGGTTCGCGCAGGGATGGCTCGATAAATTGCAGGGTCAGATTCATAACCACCAGTGAGGCATTCTCGATTTGGGTGTCCATGATGTCCTGACAGCGAATATCGACCGGTGAAGTAGAGTCGTCCTGATCGATGATTTGCTGGCAGCGCGAAGTCATGGCTTCAGAATTATCAATCCCGATAATACGGCAGCTGTCGTCCGGCAGGTTGTGGCGCATACTGAGAATGCCTGCGCCGAGCGAGCAGCCAAGGTCGTAGCAGTTGGTGCCGGGTTTAACGACTTCGCGGGTGATGACGCCGATCATGTCCAGCATCATGCCGTAACCGGGCACCGAGCGGCTGATCATGTCGCCAAATACTGAGGCGACACGGTCGTCGAATTTGAATTTTTCAATTTGTTCGCGCGGTGAGGCGAACACCTTATCCTGGCTCATGCTTTTGCTTACCTGTAGGCCGGGCGGTAGCCCTTTTCTTGAGGCGCGAGTTTAGCAGAAATAGGATCTTTTTTGTCACTCTGTGTGATAGCCGATGTTGCTGGGAAAGATTTCTCCC
>Ga0105356_10004399_pt1 | contig 13604 bp, 8 predicted proteins | sample GOMGulsemesocosm_3_FD_83502 | JGI IMG/M metagenome (GOLD analysis project Ga0105356, IMG submission 83502) | Methane-oxidizing microbial communities from mesocosms in the Gulf of Mexico - GOM9D Gulf of Mexico | ecosystem: Environmental > Aquatic > Marine > Cold seeps | place: Gulf of Mexico...
ATCAGAAACATCAGTGGCACTATTGCGTAGACATACTCTCCTCCCAACGCAATCAGTAGCCATGAACCGATAATTCCGATTATATTGGCGACAGAAATAAGTACTTCATTTCTCTTTAAGTGACTTGATAGTGTTATCAAATGAAAACAGCTAGCCCAATAAAGACCATTGATCACCATAAAGGCGAGTAAACTTTGTAAGGTGAAACCAATAATACTGGCAACAGCAATACCAAACGAAAATACGCCGAAGCTACAAATAAAATGATATAGGTGCGTTAATGCGCTGCTACCAGTCCGTTTATTTATAATAAAAGCAGTGGCAAATAAACTCATAAACCCTAGCAGAGCAACGATACCATTGAGTAGTGATAGCTGCCCGATAGTCATGATCATTATTATACTCGTTAGCCCCGTAAGTATTTTAGTCTCTACCGCGAGCATTGAGTGTTTGATTTTATTGGCCAGGAAAAGGGCAATCAGTGGCGAAAGCCAAACGATCATCAGGGCATTTTCATCAAAACGGCGTATCACCGAGCCAAGCCAACAAATAGGGATCAATAGATAAAACAATATCCGTGCAGATTCGGCAATACTTTTAAGGGGACTATTCGGCTGGTATTTTCGATAAAAGGCAGACCAAAGCCAGAGCTGGCCAAATATTGATATCAGTGATAGTTTGGCAAATAAAGGCAAGTGGACGAAACGAAAGCTATCAACTTGCTCTACACCGAGATATAAATAAAATGTCGGGACAAAAATAAGTACGGCAGCAACAACTTCTATTGCGGTGTTTTTACAGTATTTCGCTCTAAATAAAATAGCTAGCTGTAATAAAATAGCCAGCACGCCAGTCCAATTTCCGATAAAAATATGTGTCGATGAAATAACTAATATAGAGATCCAAATTACCTCCAGTAACTGCAACGCCGACTTTACGTGATGTTGAGAGAGCTGATTAAAAACATCATCATTGGTAATTAATCGTTGCCATAAGCCAATAATAGCGATAATGATTAACGATAAAAGCCAGCCATCAACTGAACTCAAGGCCGGTAACGGGAAATATATCGCTAGCGTAACCAGTGAATAACCTAGTGCCGCTGCCGTTAATACTTGCCCTTGATTGATGACGTGAGGAATATAATAACGTTTACCAACGGCTAACAGTAATAAGCCTTCTACAGCCCATGCAATTCCCCAGTACGCTTCACTGACAAGACCAATAATAGTAAGCACGCCCCAGAGTGCACTTAGTAATATATACACATGGGTGAAGCTTCTTTTTCGTCGGTAAAAAAAGATTGCGGTCACTAAAGCCATTAGCGTGTTTAATGCAAATACCACGCTTAAAGATGTTTCGAATAAGCCTGAGGCTTGGAATAAAATCAATATAAAGGCACTGACCACCGGGATTAAAAATAATAATGGTCGACTTGCGGTTTTACTATTGAATAAAGAACTCGCTGTATAAGCGAAGAATAATTGATAGAACAGGCTGATACTCCACACTGAAACTGAAATATCGTCTATCGCTATGACCCATTCTAGTGCGATTAAGGTGAATGCTAAACTTAAATGCGCTAACCATTGGCCTAAATATCGATAGGCGAGCACTAAACTACTACCAACAATAAAGGCTAATGAAAGTAGATAATATAAAGGAGATGCACTAATCATATTGGAAAGTAGTGGCATAGTCGCAATACCAATAACACCAAGTGCGGCAACAACTTTGGTATCTAGCCATAAAGCCAGAGCATGAGAGAAAATAGCGATGGCGAAATATAAGAGTAACACGGCAACGTTAGGTAAAATCCCGTAAACAGTACCGCTAAAATATACACAACTATATGACAGCAAAATACCCAAAGAGACAATAGCGCTAGCAAACTCATCGAAGCGAGTTTTTATTTTTAAATAAACCCCAAGTCCGATGATAGAAAAAGCGAGTAAGCTCATTAACAGCGCTTTAGTACCCGCCCCGATCTGATCGATCAGTAATTGCATTAAATAGCCAAAACCTGCCAACGTTAATGCAATGCCGACAAATGTTAACAGTAAAATTCCAAGCATTCCTCGTTGTTGGTATGACTGATAAATGGTAACGACTGGTGAAAACCAATTAAAGAGCAAGGATAAAAATTGAGTCACAAGAGTGCTAATCAATGATGGGCTGATTGTCGAAGCGATAGACTGAGAGGGAGCTGAAGCTTCTTCCCTTTGAATAGATATACTCGTGGTATCAGGTATCGCTGCTGATGTGTGCTCTGATGTGATTTTAGGAGCTTCATTATTGATACTAGCCGCGAGGTTTTGTTCAGATTCGTCGTGTTGTAGTAGCTGATCAAGCTTCTTTTCTAGCACCGCTATTCGAGAGTCGTATTGGCCCTTAATGAGCGCTAATTCATTTTTTAGCGCGGTGACTTGATCGCTCATTATTACGTCCTGTAATGCTATTTTTTGAACTAAACAAAACTGACTACACGATAGTGCTATAAATATTTGATTGCAATAACTAATTAAATTTAACCGGACAATATCTTGAAGGTCAGACCAGTTTGATCAACAATGTGATATCTTCATCAATAGAGTAAGAGACATTATGTCTAATCGTTTAAGTTCCATGGTTGCTAAAATTAATGGTGCACCTAAAATGTTACGTCCATGGTTATTAACCAAATTATTTTGCTCGCAGGTAAAATACGCGAACACTACCGGTATCCGCATTCTTTCAATTGGCGCACATCGTGTTGAAATTGAACTAGCTAACAAAAAGAAAGTGAGAAATCACATTGGTGGTATTCATGCCGTTGCTGCCGCGTTGCTCGTAGAGTCAGCGACTGGCATCGCCTTTGGTTTAAATTTACAAGAGTGTAAGTTACCGTTATTGAAATCGATGAAAATAGACTTTAACCGTAGAATGCAAGGAGCATTAACGGTGGTTGCGACGATTACTGATGAGCAAATACACATGCTTCAAAGTCATGATAAAGGCGATATGCTGATAAAAGTGATTGTGACTGATGAGTCTACTGAAAGCCCTATTGAATGCTTTATGGAATGGGCGTGGATCACCAAAAAAAGTAGGTAAGCTATTTACTTGGAAAAGAGCGCCTTATTAAAGGAAGCTTGTTCATACAAAACAACTTGGTATAAACTAGAGCAATAAAGGAATCATTTATACGACAAGCTATGAGCCAAACCACCGGTGCTAATCAAGAAATACCTCCACATCATGTAGATACAGAAACTGAAACTCGCAAGGCATCTTCAGTTTCTCCTGTTATTTTACGACCACTTCATCGCCAATTTACGCTTAAATTATTTGTTGCGGTATTGTCGGTTGCTTCGGCGTTAGCACTCTCTTTTGTATTATTTTTACAGCATAGTGAAAAAACACAAACGCTTATTCAAACACAGTTTTTACCTCTTAAAAAACAAGTAAAACAGCTAGAAAGCTTACAGCAAGCTAAAATGATTGTAGATGATTTATTGCGGGGTAATAGTGAACAAAACTGGCTAAAATTACATGGTGAGTTAATTGCAATAAACCGTGAACTATTAAGACTCGACTCTGCCCACGGTACTATTTTTCAACAATGGTTAAATCAAAATAAAGCGGCTGAAAACACTGTCGATAGAGCAGAGCAAAATAAGTCGAGAAATCAACAATTAAAACAAAGCGCGATTATTCAACTGCAATTAATGTTGTTTTCTATTACCACGATTAACGATAAGCAAAAAGCACAGGAAAAATCGTTATACCAGCAACTACAAGCAGGTAATAGTAACGGTACTGTTACCGTTAAAAGCGCTAATGATTATGTGAAGGCAGTGAAACAGCTGCATCATGTTAATCAAATAAATGACCTTACCAGTGAATTGCTCACCAGTTTTGAAGAGCTGACCTTTAGCACTTCCCAAACAGACTTTGATCTACTGCGGTTAGCCGTTGAACAATTATTTGCTCAAATCAAGTTACTTGATGATACTGAAACAGCGGTTTCCGAATTTATTAAACAAGTTAATTCGTTCAAAAGTATTGTTGAAACCGATCATCAAGCGCTTGCTAAATGGCAAGGGTATTTAACTCTGTCACAAAGCTATAGTCTAGATTTAATTGCTCAGCAGCAGCAAATTACCACCTTATTATCAACGCCCAGTATTGTTCTTGCTACTGATAATATGGGTACTATCGGTCAATTGTTGTCGAGCTATCAAATAGATCTTAATGATGATCAAATCGGACTGATCCTGACTGGCACCATTACTTTCTTTTTAATCTTGTTTGGCGCGTTATTATGGCGTGTACATCGAAAGCTGAAAAAAGCAGGACAGCAAATCCTGAGTGTAGTCGAGCAAACTATTTCAGGAAGCGTGGACAGTACAACTGCTGCGAATTGTTTGGAAACACAACTGATTATTGAGCAGATTAAACAAATTAAAAAACCATTACATAGCGAAGATGATTACCAAGCGTTACAAGCGCAATGTACAGTAAACGAAGGGCTAATTGAAAAGCAAAAAGTGGCGCTGTTGAAGTTGGCTGAAAGCTCAAATGTTCAACAGTTAGAAAAGGCTGAGCAAGTAATTGATCACTTCACGCATGAATTAAACAGTTATGACTACCTAAAAGAGCAGGTGTTACCTTTATTAGCCCCCCAAGGCGCTTTGAGTAATAGTGAAAAGGGTGAAAAGTCGTTTGGAATTTATCATTCAACAACGCAACTGAATCATGTATATGAGCGCTTAGAGCAATTTCAATTAGCCAGCTATATGCAATTAAATGATGCTGTATTGTCATTAGAGGACGTTAATCTACTAGAGCAATTACACGCGATACTATTGAATAAACAAGCGGTGCAATTGGCGAAAAATAATCAATTTTATTTCAGTTACGATGAACAAGTGATTGCCGAGGTGAACCTAGATGTGCAGCTATTCCAGCACTTAGGTAGCTTACTTATTGATTTATCGTTAGCGCAGAGTCATAACGCGCACGGTCATTTACACTTGTCTTTACAAGATAAAAATGCGGGTCAACAGAATATCCATTTTACCCTTAAGGTTAGTGATAAAACTCTCACTGATGTGCCCAGTACCATCATAGACCTTACTCATATACACGAACATGTTGAGCTCAACTCACCGCTTATTCCAGTGTTTAATACGCTGTTTTCAAAATTACATGGTGAAAACTTTACTGCCCATCATACCGATGTAGGGTATCAACTAAGCTTTAATATGCCGTTTGCCATCGCGACTAAAGTTAATATTCAACGAGCCGTTAGTGAGCAAGAAGCACAAAACAATAGTGCATTAATCGATACTGCGTTGTTATTAGTCTCTGGCAATAAAATACTCGCTGAAATATTGAAAAAACAGGTACTGAATTCCACTAAAAAATTTGAACGTATCACTCGTACGAATAGTGTTATTCAGCGGTTGGCAGTGAAGCAGTTAACTCGACAAAAACTCGATCTTATCCTAATCGATAGTAAAACTGCGTCGACAGCATTGGTCGAAATAGAGCAACATATTGCTGAACTTCCTTTGTCATTACAGCCTAAATTAATGGTGTTACAAGGGCATGAATTGAGTTATCAACAATATGGTTATTATTCACAATCAGAGCATCCATTGTGTAAAGGTGAACTTCTACAAAATATAAAACAGTTACTATCAAGTGATGATACCAATAATGCTCGCTATTGCAGCAACGAATTCCAGCTCAATAAAGACGTTAGTATTAACTGTCAGATATTACTTGCTGTTCATGCGCCGCAGTATTACCAGCAACTGCAGCAATTATTACAATGGTTAGGTTTTACGGTATATTTTGTTGCCGATGACGCGAGCCAAACAAAGCAGTGGCGTACGGGTCGTTATAATATTTTAATCACTGAATTTTTAGATAATGCTTTTATTAGCATGGCTATGCCAACTACAACTGAGTTCGGTGTTTTTAGCTTGCAAGAAAAAATGGTGATACCTGAGTACTCAACGAAAAATAGCGGTATAGATTTTTCTCAGTGGCACTGTGGACAGTTAACAGCCACGGCTAATTTAGCTGAATTGAAATTGTGTTTACAACCTTGGTTAAAAGAAGATAAAAGTAAGCAGCATAGCGTGCAACAACAACGTAATCTGCAACCACTAAATGATAGCTTTTCGAGTGAAGAAATAACGTTTAATGATGATGCACTAGTGATCACCGAAGTTGTTACTAATTTGTCTTCAGATGAAAATGGTGAAGCAAGTTTCGATTTTAGTCGTTATTTACAACATCAAGGCTCAGTTGAATTGGCCTTGTTTATGATTGAAGAATACAGCCGTGATAACCATCAACAACTGCGTGATTTAGGCCAAGCGATTAAAGAAAAATCGCCTGAAAAGGCGATGCTATGTATTGACAATTTGCTTATTAATGCAAAAATATTGGCGTGTAACGATCTAGAGCAGCTTTGCTTACAATGGCAAAATGAACTTAGCGATAACGCTGAATTAACTGGATTAGCGGAGTTAGTAACCGACACTCAACAAGTGTTATATGCGATTGACAGTTATGGTGAAACGATTTAAATGCTCACTATCACTTCATTAATTACTTCACTACCGCTTAGTTTACGCGTCTCTCGGTAAACCTTTTTCAATAGAGCGGATTAGTCGGGCATTTAAACGAGCGGTACTATCTTTTCTTAAGGTGTCATTCACTAGCGTATCATTACCTTGCTTGTCAGCTTGCTGGCTTAGCGCCCACTCAATATGCTCAGCAACTAGTGCGGAAGTATTCAACAACTTTTCAGTTAATGCGAGCGTGATAGTTTCACTATAGGGAGCATTGCCAAGTGCCACGGCAATATTACGTTGCCAGCTTTGAAAACCTATTCTACGAATAGGTGAGCCTTGTAACCTGTCTAAAAATTCTTGTTCACTCCACGCGAACAGCGTTAATAAACTAACGTGGTCAAGGGATAACCTCGGCTGAAAATCAGCTTCTACGCTTAACTTTGCGTATTTATTCCACGGACAAATCAGTTGGCAATCATCGCAGCCATATATTCTATTACCCATTAACGGTCTTAATTCTAATGGAATAGGATCAGGTGACTCAATGGTAAAATATGAAATACAACGTCTGGCATCAACTACATAAGGCTCAACAATCGCTTTGGTCGGGCATATTTTTATACAGGCAACACATTTACCACAGTCATTAGTGACTGTTTGTTCGGGCTTCATGGTGACCGGCAGCGGAATATTAATAAGTAGCTCACCTAAAAAGAACCAAGAGCCGGCGGTTTTATTTAATAATAAGCTATGTTTACCTACCCAACCTAAACCCGCTTTTTCGGCTAAAGGCCGCTCTAAAACTGGTGCTGAGTCGACAAAGGGGCGAAAATTGAAATCATCACAATAATCACTGATCTTTTTTCCTAGCTGCTGGAGACGCTTGCGCATCAGCTTATGATAATCTCTGCCTAAAGCGTAACGGCTTATATAGGCATGATCTTTGGCTTTGAGAACCGTAGAAAATTTAGCATTGGTGGGTAAATAATCTAAACGGACACTAATAACACGCACCGTGCCAGGCTCTAACTCTGCCGGTCTTGCTCGCATTAAACCATGGCGAGCCATGTAATCCATATTGCCGTGATAACCGTTAGCTAACCATTGCTCTAATGCTTGTTCATGCTGTGATAAATCAATATCGGCAATACCTAGTTGAGCAAAGCCTAACGCTTTGCCCCAAATGTGAATTTGGTCAACTAAGGCTGCATAATCAATTTTGGGTTCTTTACGCTCGATGTCGTTCATTGGTCGGATAGCTAACAGTAAATAGGTTCGGTTATCGAGAATAAGTTTATCACAAACTTGCAGCATTCAAGATAACAGTTTTGGCTATATTCATATCCGCGCTAATGGTATTATTATCGTTATGCCTTTTGCTGCTACTGGCCGTAGCATAACGATATTTTTTGAGAATAAATGAATACATTAGAATATTTTTTAGCCGATGAAGCCGCCACCATTAACGTGGGCAGTTTTTTGGCAAAGGTGCTACTTCAGCAGCAATCAGCCCCTTCACTGGTGGTTTATTTACATGGTGACTTAGGTGCGGGAAAAACGACGTTAACGCGTGGTTTTGTGCGTGGTATGGGTCATCAAGGTAATGTTAAAAGTCCAACTTATACTCTAGTGGAGCCTTATGAATTATTACCTTGGCGAGTCTATCATTTTGATTTATATCGTTTGGGTGATCCTGAAGAATTAGAGTATATGGGGATCCGTGATTACTTTAATGATCACTGTTGTTGCTTTATTGAGTGGCCAGAAAAAGGCGCTGGGCTATTGGCTAATGCCGATATAATCATTAGTATGGTTTATCAAGATGAGCAACGAGTGATTAATTTACGTGCCTGTTCGGTACGTGGAGAGCAGGTTTTACAGCAGTTTGCTGTTATTTACCCTTAAGTTATATCATTGATTGAAGTAAATTAATTAAGGCGAATTAAAGGTAAATTATGCGGTTGTATTCATTGTTGGTTACCAGAATGCGATGGTTTTTAATGGCTACGGCAATGCTGACGGTGAAATATGCGCTAGCAGCCCCCGCTATCAATAGCATTGAAGGTATTCGTGTTTGGCCTGCGCCAGAAAACACCCGTATCGTGTTCGATCTTAAACATAAACCCGAATACAAATATTTTAGTTTAGCTAAGCCAAACCGTTTAGTTATCGACTTTGCCAACACTAAAAATAATACAGCGTTAACAACCTTAGCCAAGAATGATCCGCGAATAAAACTTTTTCGTACCAGTAACGCGAAAAAAAAATCCAGTACACGGTTGGTACTCGAGTTAAATAAATCCTTTCAACTGACAATATTTCCTTTGGCACCGGCTGGGCAGTACGGCAATCGTTTGGTGATTGATTTATATGACAAACAACGCCCAGCTAAAGTAACCTCAAAGCCTAAAGTTAACTTAGGTGATATCGTTATAGGTATTGATGCCGGGCACGGTGGTGAAGACCCTGGCTCTATTGGTGCTAAAGGTACTTATGAAAAGCGAGTGACTTTAGCTATTGCTAAAAAATTGAAAAAACTAATCGATAAAGAAAAGGGCATGAAAGCGGTATTGATCCGTACTGGTGATTACTATGTTGATCTTAACCGTCGTACCAGTTTAGCAAGACAAAAGAATGTTGATTTTTTAGTGTCTATTCATGCTGATGCTTTTCGAACGCCGGGCCCACATGGTTCATCGGTATGGGTTGTGACCAAAAAACGGGCAGAATCAGAGCTGTCTCGTTGGTTAGTTAACCGAGAGAAAAAATCAGAGCTGCTGGGCGGTGGCGGTGGTGTTATTAAAAATACTTCTGATAGCCATTTAGCGCTTGCACTCGCTGATATGAGTAAAGAGCATTCATTAGGGGTGAGCTTTGGGGTTGCGAACAACGTGATTGCTCAGTTGAAAAAAATTACCAAATTACATAAGAAAACGCCGCAAAATGGTAACTTTGCGGTGTTAAAGTCTTCAGATATTCCATCAATACTGGTTGAAACCGGTTTTATTTCTAATCATCGTGAAGAAAAAAACCTCACGTGGTCAAAGCATCAACAAGCACTAGCAAATGCTATACACCAAGGAATTCGGAATTATTTTATGGCGCATCCACTGACCGGCAGTTACTTTGCTGCAATCGGTTATAAAAAGCATAAAGTGCGCAGCGGTGAATCACTGTCGGTGTTAGCGCAACGTTACCAAATTTCGATGGCGAAAATAAAAGCAGCCAATAATTTAAAATCCAACCAATTACGTATAGGTCAAACCTTAAAAATCCCCCGTGCTGGATAATAATCAAGTAGATATTAACTAGGTATTGAATCGTTATTGAGTGAAGGCTAGCTGGTTTTTAGTAAATGATAGGTAAATAAAAAGTAATATGACAATTGAAATACTCCCTGCGCGTTTAGCGAACCAAATTGCCGCAGGTGAAGTGGTAGAAAGACCAGCCTCAGTGATTAAAGAGTTGGTAGAGAATGCCTTAGACGCCGGTGCGAGCACTATTCATATTGATGTTGATAAAGGCGGCGTTAAAAAAATTCGTATTAGTGATAACGGTTGCGGTATTGCTAAAGACGAATTAACGCTAGCGCTAAGCCGACATGCTACCAGTAAGATAAAAGATTTAAGTGATTTGGAAGCCATCGACAGTTTAGGTTTTCGCGGCGAAGCATTAGCAAGTATTAGCTCGGTGGCTCGATTAACCCTAACTTCTAAACCGGCCTCACAAGAAATGGCATGGCAGGCCAACGCCGAAGGGCGAGATATGGCGGTGACCATTAAACCGGCCGCGCACCCTAATGGTACCACCATTGAAGTGTTAGATTTGTTTTTTAACACCCCCGCTCGACGTAAGTTTTTACGTACTGAGAAAACCGAATTCAATCATATCGATGAAGTCGTTCGCCGTATTGCGTTAGCGTATTTTGACGTTACGTTTACCTTAACCCATAACAGCAAAATGATTCGCCAATATCGCGCAGCACAAACTCAGGCGCAAAATGCAAAAAGGGTGGCGATGGTTTGTGGGCAAAAGTTTATTGAACATGCCATTGAAGTTGACTGTCAGCATGACGACATGAAATTTTCGGGCTGGCTAGCGAAACCAAGTTATGCGCGTAATCAAAATGATCTTTGTTATAGCTATGTTAATGGTCGGATGATGCGCGATAAACTGATTAATCATGCAATACGCCAAGCATATGCAGAATTACTTCCTCCTGATACTTATCCGGCATTTGTGCTGTTTTTAACCTTAAATCACCGTGAAGTAGACGTAAATGTGCACCCCGCTAAACATGAAGTACGTTTTCATCAAAGCCGTTATGTTCATGACTTTATTTATTCGGTTTGTCATCAGGCGCTGCTTGATAATAACGTTAATGATGCTCATCAGAGCCATGATGAAGTTAATCCCATTCAATCATCTACTGAAGGTAGTGCTACTGTTAATTATCAACGGCCTGATTATGTACAACCGCTACAACAAGTTACTGAGGTAAATTACACACCTAAGCAAAGTTATTCCAATGGTGGCATGGCCAACCGCATTAATGAACGCACACCTTCAGCGGTTGCGAGCAGTAATTATCAACAATTGATGTCTGTTCCTAACGAAACAGAGGTGCTAGCAGCTGAAGAAAATCATGTTCCTAATCTGGTTAGGGAAAATTCAGCACCTTTTTTTCTCTCGATTGAACAGCATAAATATGGCGTAATTAAACAACCACAGGGTTTATGTCTTTTGCCTTTAGTGCCGGTTGGCTATGAAATTCAAAAAATACTTATTAGCCAGCTTTGGCATAAAGACCAAGCGGGTTTGATTAACCAGCCATTATTACTGCCGTTATCACTTACATTAACCCATGCGCAATGGCGTCTGGTGCAAACACAGCAAGCACAATTACAACAGGCAGGTATTGGCGTAGAGCTGCTTAGTAAAGACAAGGTACAAATTAGGCAGTATCCGGCGTTATTGCGTGAAAATGATGTCCACAGTAGTTTTGTCGCAATTATTGATTTTATCTCAATAAAACTAGGTGAAGACCCAGAGATTAATGCTGATGATGTGCATATTGCTGCGATTGCTAGCGTCATTGCTGATCAAGACTATACTGAAGCGCAAGCAGAAGAGTTATGGTTTAGTGCCAAAAAACATTTGTCGGCACAAATAATCCAGCGTTTGCTCTTGAAATGTGTGGCAATAGACCTTACATCTCACATTAAGCAATTAGAGTCTGTAGCTCTAAAATAATCGAGTTAAACCCGTGTCAGAAAATTCTCAATCCAAACAACCCCCTGTTATTTGTTTAATGGGGCCCACTGCCTCAGGAAAAACAGCCTTAGCAATGGCGTTACATGATGCTTTGCCATGCGATATTATCAGTGTTGATTCGGCGTTAATTTATAATGACATGGATATTGGAACGGCTAAACCAACTGCGGAAGAGCTTGAAAAGTATCCGCACCGGTTAATTAACTTGCGTGATGCCACTCAGAGTTATTCAGCAGCGGATTTTTGTCGAGATGCATTAGCACAAATCGCTGAAATTAGAGCCAACAACCGCATCCCATTGTTGGTTGGTGGCACTATGATGTATTACAAAAGCCTCATTGAAGGAATTTCACCGTTACCGGCGGCGAATCCCGATATTAGACAGCAAATCGAAGCTGAAGCTAATGAACATGGTTGGCAAGCAATGCATCAGCAATTATCACAAGTTGATGCTGAAGCGGCAGCGCGCATCCACCAAAATGACCCACAAAGAATCACCCGCGCATTAGAAGTTTTTCGTCTAACAGGAAATACTTTGACACAATTAACGCAAGTAAAAGGTGATAAACTAGCAGGTGATGTTTTACAGTTTGCGATCACGCCAAAAGAACGCAGCACTCTTCATCAACGGATTGAATTACGTTACCAGCAAATGATGGCTCAAGGTTTTGAAGCTGAGGTCGTTAAGCTTAAACAGCGTGGTGATTTACACGAAGATTTACCTGCTATCCGTTGCGTAGGTTACCGACAAATGTGGCAATATCTCAACGGTGAATTTGATCGCGATGAAATGATTTTCCGAGGTGTTTGTGCGACTAGGCAATTAGCCAAGCGACAACTTACTTGGCTTCGAGGCTGGTCGGATTTAAACTGGTTAACCACCGACGATGAAACTAACCTCACTAAAGTACTCGCGTTAGTGGGGCGATGTCAGTAAAAGATCGGAAAAAACTCAATCACAAATAAATAATGTGAGCTATCATTAAGCAAACATGGATTTATTGATGTATAATTAGTTGGTTACACGCTTAGGATTGAGCAAATAATTATTATTTTTCATTAACCAAAGAGTTTGGTTAATTACTTTCTATTAAGAATAAAAAAAAGGAGCCATATAATGGCAAAAGGTCAGTCTTTGCAAGACCCATTTTTGAATGCTTTACGTCGTGATCGCATTCCTGTTGCAATATATTTAGTCAATGGTATTAAGCTGCAAGGACAAGTTGAATCATTTGATCAATTTGTTATCTTGTTAAAAAATACTGTTAGTCAAATGGTGTACAAGCATGCGATATCAACTGTAGTACCTGCGAGAGCAGTTAATACAGCACCGATGCCATCACCAACTGATGCTGAAGAGTAAAAAGTATTTTCCTCGTTTAATGTTGATAATGAGTTTTTCCAAAACCATAAGGTTTAACGCAGTTGTTTGATCGTTATCAAGCAGGTGAACAAGCGGTGCTTGTTCACCTTGATTTCCCCGATGAAAGCACCCGAGAAGATTTAACCGAATTTAAAATGTTGGTTTCTTCTGCAGGGGTAAATGAATTAACGGTTGTATCAGGCAAGCGTAGTACCCCACATCCCAAATTCTTTGTTGGCTCCGGAAAAGCCGAAGAAATAGCAGAAGCGGTGCGATTATTCGACGCTAATGTTGTTCTGTTTAATCATAGCCTCTCTCCTTCCCAAGAAAAAAATATTGAAGCCTTATGTGAGTGCCGAGTTGTGGATAGAACCACACTTATTCTCGATATTTTC
>Ga0105356_10004407_pt1 | contig 13592 bp, 12 predicted proteins | sample GOMGulsemesocosm_3_FD_83502 | JGI IMG/M metagenome (GOLD analysis project Ga0105356, IMG submission 83502) | Methane-oxidizing microbial communities from mesocosms in the Gulf of Mexico - GOM9D Gulf of Mexico | ecosystem: Environmental > Aquatic > Marine > Cold seeps | place: Gulf of Mexico...
ACCGCCACAAAGGCACGTATCTGTTTAATGGTTATATTCATTTTGTCGCCACACTCTTTTTAAAAGTAGTATCCATTAATTAAAAAATCATATCAATGCATTAATTAAATAAATTTGATTAATTAATCAGCTTGTTCCATTCTTAAAGTCTACTTTTACTTAACCAAGGTGCTTTTCACTCACAATGAAAAGTAGGGAACTTATGGCAGGATTTAATAAAGTCGTTAATAGCTATGAAGAAGCATTAGCTGGACTTGAAGATAACATGACCATCATTGCGGGTGGCTTTGGCTTATGCGGTATACCAGAGAATTTAATCGCTGAAATTAAGCGTAAGGGAACGAATGGATTAACAGTTGTTTCTAATAACTGCGGAGTCGATGGCTTTGGGTTAGGAATATTGTTACCCGATCGTCAAATCAAGAAGATTGTCGCTTCATATGTTGGTGAAAATGCAGAGTTTGAACGTCAAATGATGGCAGGCGAGTTAGAAGTCGAGCTAACGCCACAAGGCACGTTAGCTGAAAAAATGCGAGCTGGTGGTGCGGGTATTCCTGCTTTCTTCACGGCAACCGGCGTTGGTACCGCCGTCGCTGATGGTAAAGAAGAGCGCCAGTTCAATGGTCGTGATTACATTATGGAAGAGGCTATTACCGGCGATTTTGCGATTGTTAAGGCGTGGAAAGCTGATACTTATGGAAATTTGGTCTTTAGAAAAACGGCGCGTAACTTTAATCCTATCGCCGCTACCGCAGGTAAAATCACGGTGGTCGAGGTCGAAGAGATCGTTGAACCTGGTGAGCTCAACCCGGATGAGATCCACACGCCTGGCATCTACGTTAATCGCGTGATCTTAGGCACTTTTGAGAAACGTATTGAACAGCGTACCATTCGACCTTCAGCAACGAGTTCGTCATAGGAGAACAATCATGGCTTTATCAAGAGAACAAATAGCGCAACGTGTTGCTCAGGAATTACAAGATGGTTATTACGTTAATTTAGGTATCGGTATCCCTACGTTAGTGGCTAATTTTGTGCCAGAAGGTATCGAGGTTATGCTGCAATCGGAGAATGGACTATTGGGTATGGGCCAATTTCCAACGGAACAAGAGATTGACGCTGACTTAATCAATGCGGGTAAGCAAACCGTGACCATGGCAACTGGCGCATCACTGTTTGATTCTGCGGAGTCGTTTGCGATGATCCGTGGCGGTCATGTTGATTTAACCGTATTAGGTGCGTTTGAAGTGGATGTTAACGGTAGTATTGCTTCTTATATGATCCCTGGAAAGCTAATTAAAGGCATGGGCGGCGCGATGGACTTAGTCGCGGGGGCGGATAATATTATTGTCACGATGACCCACGCCTCGAAACACGGTGTTTCAAAATTGCTGTCCGAATGCTCTTTGCCGCTAACGGGTAGAAGTTGTATTAAGAAAGTACTCACCGATCTCGCGTTCATCGAGATTAAAGACGGTAAATTTCATTTGCTAGAACGTGCACCCGGTGTGTCGGTGGCAGAGATTGAGAAACTCACTGCTGGTGAGCTGGTGATCCCTGAACACGTCCCCGAAATGACATTTTAAGCAACTAGAAGAAAATAGGGAGGCCGGGTCATTTAACTCAGTATCATTTGTTACTAAATTGACCAAGGGTGATGTTATATTGCGACGGTTATTGTAATATTGGCATTCATTCGAAATTTGTGAATTTATAATGCTTAAAAATGATGACGTGTTGTTAGATCTTAACTCCTTTTTTCCCTATCAGTTTTCGATTTTAGCGCAACAGGTGAGCGAGTTTATCGCTCAAATCTATAAGAAATATGGACTCTCTAGAATGGAGTGGCGTGTTGTGGCGACTATCGGTCAGCATGGTGATATATCGGCACGTGATATCTGCAAGTTTACGAGGCTCGATAAGATGCAAGTAAGCCGTGCTATCAGTAAACTTATCCAATCAAAATTACTCTCACAGCAGGAAAGTGCACAAGATCGCCGCACCAATATGCTCAATCTCACCACTAGCGGTGACCAAATGTATCGCGAAATTATGCCGTTAGTTAAGGCGCAAGAGCAACGTTTACTTTCTGGATTATCACTAGAGGAATGTCAGCAGCTCAAAGCGCTAACAGTTAAGCTTAGCGCACAATTAGAAGATGCGAATCAATAAATTGATGATATGAAGTAAAAATACCCGACGTGAAACATCGGGTATTTAGGGCTCGTAAAGGGATTGTATTTTTACTTAATTAATCACTCTTGGTCACTGTCTGCTGTATCTGACCAAAAATAGACTGATTGTTTTGGTCAAACATTTCAATTTGAATCGAGTCACCAAAATTCATGAACGGTGTTGACGGCTTTCCATTTTCAATGGTTTCAATCATTCTGATCTCTGCAATACAACTATAGCCTACGCCGCCTTCAAGTACCGGTTTTCCTGGTCCACCGTTGAGTTTGTTTGAAACCGTTCCTGAGCCGATAATAGTGCCAGCGACTAATGGCCTGGTCATGGCTGCATGGGCAATTAACTCACCAAAATGGAATGTCATATCGACGCCAGCTTGTGGTTTACCAAACAATTGATCATTAAGGTGAGAGTGCAGTGGTAATGACAACTTTCCATCTTGCCATTTATCACCAAGTTCTTGTGGCGTAACACACACCGGACTAAAAGCACTTGATGGTTTAGACTGGAAAAAACCAAACCCCTTGGCGAGTTCACCAGGGATTAGCCCGCGTAGGGAGACATCGTTAACAATCATCACTAAACGCACATAATCCAAGGCGTCGTCAGGACTAACACCCATAGGTACGTCATCGGTGATAACTGCGATTTCGGCTTCGAAATCAATACCAAAACCATCATTGTGAGGCATCAATATCGGATCGCGTGGACCCAAGAAGCTATCTGAACCGCCTTGATACATCAATGGATTGGTCCAAAAAGTAGCGGGCATCTCGGCGTTGCGTGCTTTACGTACGAGTTCTACGTGATTGACGTATGCGCTGCCGTCAGCCCATTGATAGGCACGAGGTAGCGGTGAGGCACAATTAGTTTGCGCAAATGACTCACCAGCTATTTGCCCACATTCTAGCGCTTGATAGCGTTGTTCTAGTTGTGGTGATACGCAAGCCCAGTTATCTAATGCAGCCTGCATAGTTAGTGCAATATCTTGCGCGGATGTCATCTTAGTTAGTTCACTATTGACGACATACAATTGCCCGTCACGACCTGATTTTATACTTGCTAGTTTCATTTTTTGTCTCCTGTCGATTGCCCTAAACTTGGGAAGTCTTCACCACTGTGTAACCAGGCGGCATGCTGTGGGGCTTGCTTGGTCTTTGACCATTCTTCAATCATCGCTGGCGCAACGCGCTTGAGCTCTTCAAGCATGCCGGGTTTTGCCGTGTTAACTGCTAACTCTATCCGATGCCCATTGAGATCGAAGAAATAAATTGATTTGAATATCGTGTGCTCGGTTGGGCCTAGTACGCTAAGACCAGCGGCAATTAATTTCTCTTTCGCCGCGAGTAATTCATCCATCGTGTTGAGTTCGAACGCGATGTGCTGAACCCAGTCCGGTGTATTACTATCTTTTCCCATCTCTGGAGAATTAGGAACTTCGAAGAAGGCCAAGACGTTACCATTACCGGCGTCCATAAACACATGCATATACGGATCGGGTTGTTTGGTCGACGGCACTTCATCTTCCGCGATGGCCAACATAAATTCCATATCCATGACATCACGATAGAATGCTACGGTTTCTTTTGCATCTTTACATCGATAGGCGACATGGTGAATTCGTTGTATATTCATGGGGTACTCCCTATTTTTTAGCGCCGATGATGCCGCGATCCACTTGGTCACGTTCGATTGACTCAAACAGTGCCTTAAAGTTACCTTCGCCAAAGCCGTCATCTTTTTTACGTTGAATAAATTCAAAGAAGATAGGGTCTAACAAGGTATCCGAGAAAATCTGTAACAGTAGGCGATTTTCGCCACCGTCGGTGGTGCCATCGAGTAAGATGCCACGCGACTGTAATTCATCCGTTGGTTCACCATGACCAGGAAGGCGTTGCTCTAGCATTTTGTAGTAGGTTTCTGGGGGCGCGGCCATGAACTTTAGACCTTTGGCTTTTAGTCTATCCCAACAAGCGGGGAGGTCATCACAGGAAAAGGCGATATGCTGAATTCCTTCACCATTGTATTTCATTAGGAACTCTTCTATTTGGCCGCCCCCACCGACAGCTTCTTCGTTCAATGGAATACGAATTTTACCATCCGGTGCTGTTAATGCCTTTGATAACAGCCCTGTATATTCACCCTTAATATCGAAGTAGCGGATCTCACGAAAGTTAAAGAGATCTTCATAATAGCTTGCCCAATGATCCATTCGACCGCGATAAACATTGTGGGTTAGGTGATCTAGGGTATGGAAGCCACATCCCTCTGGGTGTCTGTCTACGCCTTCAATCCAGTTAAAATCGATGTCGTATATCGACTTTCCCTCTTCGTAACGGTCAATCAAATATAGTGTCGCGCCACCAATACCTTTTATGGCCGGTAGACGTAGTTCCATTGGGCCAGTGGTGATTTCCACCGGTTGAGCCCCTTTTTCCAAGGCGCTTGAATAGGCATGTTGTGCGTCTTTTACGCGAAATGCCATACCACACGCCGATGCACCATGCTCTTGAGCATAATATGACGCATGGCTATTTGGTTCATAGTTACTAATAAAATTGATATTGCCCTGACGCCATAATTCAACAGCTTTAGAGCGATGTTTAGCGACGAGGGTAAATCCCATGATTTCAAAAACTGGCTCAAGGATCCCACGTTCCAGAGCGGTAAATTCCACAAACTCGAATCCGTCTAATCCCATTGGGTTTTCAAATAGATCTGCCATTTTTGTTCTCCTGGTATTGTTATCATTATCATTGGTAACGATTGTTACTAAGCTGATATTAGTATCAAACGTTACTAATGTCAACGGTGACGGTGCATAACTTCATCGTTGATACAATGAATTCATCACTTGGTGCTGAAAAAGGTGTAAATTTATGACGTCAATTACTGAGCGGATAAATAGGTAGATCACTTCTCATGGCTAGGTTGCACTAGCGATTAGTTTTGTCGTGGTGTTGTGTTTTAAATTGAGGTAGGCAATGTGTCGGCCGCAATGTAGCTGTACACTTTGTTGGTTGATACGTCGATAGAGTTCATTCAATAACGGGGTTTTAATTAGTGTGGCGAGCGGCGTGCTGGTCAGTATGTCGAACGATTGTGGCTTTAACACGCGCAATAATGCTTCGCTTAGCTCAGTGATGTCGGTGTTTGACACCACACTCACATAGCTGTTGTTCGGTTGTGGCGTAATATGTAGCGTCACATACTTATCACCGTTGATTGCGTTTAACGAGAAACCATAGGGCGTAAAACAATGGCTATCGAGAGTGAATCCCGCTGTAAGGTGAGCTAAACCAAGATAATCAATCACCGCTTGGCTGGTGAGTTTATCATTGATTAAGAAATCACTTGCTTCGGTTGAGATGTGGTAGGCGAGCAGTTCATAGCTTGGCATCGTGGTTTGTGTGGCGTCAGATCGATAACTGAAAATTTGGCTATGGTGGGCGTCTAAATCACCGAGCACTGTACATTGGCCAGCGATGGTTTCGCTTAAACGAGCGACATCTTCGGCAAAACTACTGGGCTGGTGTGCCGCAAAGTATTCATTCTTGCGCTGGAAATTTACCGTTTTAATGGCTAGCTGAGGCAGGGCATCGAGAAAAAACTTAATTGCACTGGCGAGATTGGTTTCGCCACAGGTCAAGATCACGAAGCGATCACTGAACACAAACAGGCTCGACTCTGACAGAATATAGGCGCGGCATGATGTATTTTCCACCGCTGAGAGTATGTTGGCTCCAGCCTTCGCGCATAGTTGTTGCCAAAAGCTGGTGGGCAGGTCGCTCAACAAGCAATAATTGCTATTGTCGATGCTGATCTCGGCCTTCTTTTCTGCTCCCTCAAATTGCACTAGCTGTCCTTGTGATTAATGTCTGGATATTTATCGATAATATCGCTTAAATGTGCTCGGTATTTGCGCCAGTTACCAATCGACTTATTAGTGATTGGTTGACGTACTTGCATTGCACTGGCTGTGGCGACCGGTGCGCTATTTTTATCGATAGACAGGCAGCTATCTTCCCAATCTAAGCCACAAAAGTCGATAAGTTTTTTCGCCTCACGCGCTGGGTTGTTGACTAACGCTTCATAGTTGATGACATAGAAGTTGTCACCCAAGGTCTGCTGCCACGTATTGACCAGCGCTCGGAACAAATCGTAATACTCGCTACAACTGGCTAAGTCATATGAATAGTTGTAATAAGAAAAGTTAACCGAGAACAGCTGACGGTAGTTACTAACAATAGTATCGAGTGGGTTACGGTCTAAACATACAATTTTGGCGTTAGGCAGTGCCTTGGCGATAAACCCAGCGTAGAGCACATTAAGCGGCATTTTGTCGATGAAGTGGCTGCGGCTACCAGTTTGTGCGCGCGTGGCGTCGATATAGCTCTTACCTAAGACTGCCATGTCGATGTTGAGTGCGGCCTCGACCGTTTGTTGATCGATGACTCGGTTAGTTTGGCTATTAGACAGTTGCTTTAGCAATAAGCCAAAGTGCTGTAATTCGCCTGCGGTGCTGACCTGCGAATGCGCAGATATTATGCGTTCCACCAGTGTGGTGCCTGTTCTAGGCATCCCGACGATAAAGATTGGCTCATTGGATTGTGCGCCCGAGCTAAACGATTGCTCTGTGTCGGTAAACGCTCGGGTTAACGCGTTAAATAACTCTCGCTCTTGTGCAATAGAATAATCTAGCGCCTGTAATTTGGCCTGTTTAACCTGATTTAAGAAGCGATAGGCGGTGTCATAATCTTCGAGTGCTTCATATTCACGGGCGAGGGCATGACCGAGATGTAGGTTGCTGTCGACGTCTTGTTCGCGCTGAAATTGCGCCACTAGTCTCGCGATATGATTGTCTTTCGCGTCAATACCACCAAGGCTTGATAACGCACTATGGGCTTTAACGTGCTGTGGATCTAATACAATAGTTTGCTCATACGCTTGGCGCGCTTTACTAAAGTGGCCACAAAACTTAAGGCTCGCACCATAATGATAATGGTATTGACCATGATTGGGGGCAATGGCTATCGCTTGTTCAAACAATGGTAATGCGTCTGCGTGACGACCTAATTTGCTGTATACCACTCCTAAGGTGTCAAGGACGGTGGCGCTGGTGATTGATTGCTTAATCGCCTCACTGGCATGGACTAGTGCTTGGGGATGTTGATTTTCTAACACGTAGAGCCGCGCCAATTGCGCCAAGTATTCGCTATTGTTTGGGGTGAGTGAATTGGCTTTTTTGATGAGCTCGATCGCGCCTAAATTATTGTGATGATCGCTGGCAATCATCGCCAATAAAAAATAGCCATCGGCAAAGTCTTTATCGATAGCCAACAGAGCCAACAGGTGTTGATGGGCTAGGGCATAGTCTTTAAGCGTTAGCGCTTGCTGAGCTTGTTGGTGTAATGCTTGTTGCGATGGCATACGCTAATTCCTTATAAAAAAACAGCACGGGCCAAAGCACCGTGCTGTTTTGTGTCTTGTCGTTCACTAGGACTTAATTACCCTGATTATAAATCAAAAAGGTACTCAAAACGAATACCGACTTTACGCGGCTGTATCAGGAAGTGACCGTAGTTACGACTTAGCGCTGCGCCGTTTTGGTTCATATCAGCGTACTGCGCCAGACCGATGTCACCTTTGTCGCGACGCACCGAGCTGTAGGCGTATTTGTCGAACATATTGTCGACATACAACGTGACGCTCCAATTCTCATCAGATAATTTTGCCTGCATGTTACTTAATGCATAGCCTGACATCACTTCACCATCGGCGCGCAGACCCACTTTTGAGTAGACATCGCTTTGGTAAGTGAGGCCATAGTTAATGTCTAATGGTAAATCGAATAGCTCAGCGTTGTAGGTTGCGCCTAATGAGAACTGCTGCTCAGGTGAACCCGGTAGGCGATCGCCGTCGATACCATCGTAAAAGCTCTGAGGTGCATTGACGTCTTTTTTTACAGTAAGAAACAACTTATCTGCATTTGCCGTTAGTTTTGCTTTGGTGTAGGCATAGGTTGCATACATCTTGAATTGATCGCTGATGATCAAGCGGCTTGAGATTTCAATACCTGTCGCTTGAGCGCCTCGGGCGTTAACTGTGATTGGTTGTTGACCGTAGAAGGTTGCACCGCCAACTTGTGGATCATCCCATTTGACGTGAAAGAGTGCAGCATTGAAATGGACGGTATTCTTATTCCAAATACTCTTAAAGCCTAACTCAAAGTTAGTGGTGGTATCCGCGCCGTAAAGCACTTCACCGGGTAACGCACACACGTTTTGGTTTTCTTGCGTCGCAATATCGTCAGGACACGCAGCGACACCATTTGAACCACCGATTCTAAAGCCTTCACTGACTGTGCCGTAAAGCATTAGATCTTCATCAAATTGATAACTGGCGTTGAACTTAAGCAAGCTGCCGTCATCTGCGGCGCTAATATCTTTATAATTAAGATTGATTTCGTCAGGGGTATAGTAAAGTCGGGTCGTGCCATCTTCCGACTTATAGCCAAAGATAGTATTACTCAGCGGAATATCAATGGCTGAACTTGATTTGACTTCATAATCATAAAGGCGTGCCCCAAATGTTAGTGCAAGTTTTTCAGTCGCTTGATAAGCCAGTTCACCGAATATTGCCTGTTCGACTGTGGTGGTTTTATCCACTGAAATGTATTCAAGTACATCTGGACGTAATTGTTTAGCATCCCAGTTATCGACCGCATACTTGTCAAAACCTGGCGTGTATTCACGACTATCACCGGTACTTTCTGCTTTGTTGTAGTAGGCACCGACTATCCAGCTAAGATCTGACTCGGTGTTTGATACTAGGCGAATTTCTTGAGTAAAGTTTTCACTTTCGTTGTCTTCACGGGTAAAGGCTGAAAACCCAGGAAACTCTTCGTAGCTGTAATCGAGACGAATCAATAAATCAGTCTGGTCACGTTGACCCAGTGAATCAAACTTTGAGAAACCTGTTGCCGAGGTTAATGTCGCAAAGCCAAGGTCGCCGTTGATCTCAAGGCTTAACAGCTCTGAGGTTGATTTTTTCGGCTCGAGGTAGCGATAACCCGATTCATATTTACCCATTTGTGCGCTCAATGGATTTGCGTCCGCTAGACTTTGATAATGGGTAATTGAGCGAGCACCAACATCTTGCTCTTGATAATAGTAGGCAAGATTCAGATCCCAGTCATCATTGGCCTGCCAACCAAGCATAATACGTGCGGTGGTGACATCATTACTATTGGCATCTGCTTGAGAGGTGATGTTGGCGGCGACTGCGCTCGCATCGGTCCAGTCAGGATCGGTCAGTGAGACACCCGGTTCTTTGAGCAGATAGTTGTAATCGATATAACCCGCTTGATTAGACTGATTAAAGGCAATGCGTACCCCTAACACATCTTCAATTAAAGGCGTGTTAAACACAAAGCCTACTTCGGTGCTTAAATCGTCGCTCTCGCTAAGACTAGCCACATCGCCGTAAATTGAACCTGAGGTTTCATCTAGTACTGGTTTGTTCGGAATATAACGAATAGCGCCACCTAAGGTGCCTGCGCCGTATAGCGTACCCTGTGGACCGATGAGTACTTCAACACGTTGAATATCGATTAACTTCATGTCGACAAACAATGGTAATTCGCCCGCATAAATACCGACAGTACCACCATCTGAATCAGGACCAGACGAATTGGTGTTTAGACCACGAACGATGATTGGTGACGGCGAACGGCCACCTTGGTCGGCAATCGTTAAACCTGGAACCCAGCGCGCTACATCGGCTAAATCGCTAATGTTCTGATCTTTCATTACATCGCCATCTAGCGCTGTTATGTTTAAGGGCGCTTCTTGCACTGAAGAGGCACGGCGTGTCGCGGTGACTTCAATGCGCTCGATACCGCGGCTCTTGGCTTTTTCTTGAGCGACAGCGTCTGCCGCAAGAGTTGGTAGGCTAAATGCCGAGCCAATAGCTAGGCAGAGCGCGGTCTTCTTAAAGTGGGTTGTTACAGGTTTCATTACTGCTCCTACAAATTAAATTAAACCTACTAGGTGAGGTTTTAATATCGCGGAGTGTAACAAGTTAGAAACATTGCGCCAACAAATAAGCCACTTAGGGCGTTTGATTGCCCAATTTGTGACTGATGTAGCGTTTAATGTTGGTGCAGACTAATCAGCCTGATAGCAAAGCTGCAAGGAAACTGAGTCAGCGAAACGCAGTGCGTGCGGCTTGTCTATCTCGACCTTAGCAAAGGTTACCCAGTGATGGTGGGAGGCGATACTTAGCACGTCGTTGGTCATTTTTTCGAGCAATCCAAAGCGGTGATTTTCGATCAGTGCGATTATTTTCTTGGTGATAGTGCGATAATTTAGCGCATCGTCCATATCGTCGCTTTGGGTTGCCTTTTCTGCGGGGTAATGAATTTCAATGTTGATGATCACATCTTGACGATTGGCAATTTCATCATTGTTTATCCCGATATAGGTGCGAAGACGTAGATTTTTAATGCGAATAATCGCTAATTCACTGCTCATAATATCCCTTATACTTTACTCAATTGACTCTATTAACGCTGTTTTGTGTTGTTATTGCAACCATAACTGGTTAAATTAAACCATATACCTTTGTAATTGAGTACGTTGTGAAAAAAGTTGCTTTGTCTTCTTCATTTAAAACCGCATTAATGTTAGCCGCCATCGTCATTTGCTTGGCGGGGATCAAGGCGGCGAGCCCCATATTAGTACCGTTTTGCCTGTCGGTGTTTATCGCCATTATCTGTAATCCTATCTTAAAATGGTTAATGAAATACCGTTTCCCTAAAGGCGTAGCGATCACAACAATCATCATTATTGTCGTATTAGCGGGTATGTGGTTAGCCAATCTGGTCGGTAAAGCAGTCAACGATTTCAGTGCGCAACTTCCTGCTTATCAAGAGCAGCTTGGCGAGAAATTTAGCGGGTTTTCGCAAACACTGTCGCAATATGATGTGCCAGTCTCGGTCAATCAGATTGTAGAGTATTTCGATCCTGGTGCAGCAATGGGCGTGGTGACTTCAATCCTTGGCGGCTTTGGCGGCGTGATGGCCAATCTCTTTTTGATCTTACTTACTGTGGTGTTTATTCTGGCGGAAGCTGATTCACTGCCAAAAAAACTGCATTATGCGCTCGACGATCCAGATATGCGAATGGCACAAATTGATCAATTTCTCAGTTCAGTCAACCAATACATCGCTATTAAAACCATGGTTAGTTTAGGAACAGGTGTAATAATAAGCACGGTGCTGTGGGCGATTGGCCTCGATTACTGGGTATTGTGGGGCGTGCTAGCATTCTTACTTAACTATATTCCAAATATTGGCTCCATTATCGCGGCTCTGCCCGCTGTATTGTTGGCGTTAGTGCAAATAGGTCCCGCTGGTGCCGGTGGCGTTGTCGCGTTATATGTGGTGGTCAATGTAGTCATGGGCAATGCGGTCGAACCACGGTTCCTTGGCAAAGGTCTCGGACTCTCGACCTTGGTTATCTTCTTGTCATTAATATTCTGGGGTTGGCTGTTAGGTACCGTTGGCATGTTGTTGTCGGTGCCATTAACGATGATTGTAAAAATTGGCCTCGAGTCTAATAATACCTCCCGCTGGTTAGCCTTATTACTCGGTGGCGATGTGGAAACGCAAGTGACACCCGCAACTGAAGAGCAAGACGCGTAGTTAATTTGATAGTGCAGGGCGCATCAGGATAACGCATTCGCTCATGGATGAGCGGCATTAGGACAGTGCACACTGTCGCGGAGCAGCTATCGAGAATAACAACATAAGTAAAGAAATGCCTCGCCTACACGGATGTAGGTGCTTATGTTCAGTCGGGAACTATGAACATGTGCCCTAGTCAATCACGGCAAGCGCATTATAAATATCGCATGCCATAATCCGTACATATTGCGAAAAACCACCGTAAATCCATCCGTGGAGGCTTATTTTTCGTCCATGAAAAAGATGTTTTTCTTCACATGCACGGACAATGTCAATTTACCTCTCAAGCTCTGATAATTTCAAATTTTCAGAGAAATTGATTGACTAAATATTGCTTTGAAATAGAGAAAACCTATTTTCAGGCTTAGGCAAGGATGGCTATGTAAGAACAATGCAGGAGCAATTGTCGGGATGAAAATCAGAGCTACATGGACGTATTCATGCGTTTTTCGACATTCAAAGGAATATTTCGTTGCAGCAGCTAAAATCAAATTAATACGCTCTTGCCGTGCCTAGTCAATTTTTACTCGTAAAAAGTAGACCACTTACTTACCTAGATTGGTATAACTCGGTTATAATAGCGCCCTTTTTGAGTTATAGAGTCATCCCCTTCATGCAATTGCTATTAGAGCAGCTCCAACACTGTGTACTAGACAATCAAGCCAAGCGTTTGTTTCATGGCCGTGGTAAGTGTTTTCCCGGCCTTGAGCAGGTGACGGTAGATTGGTTTAATCCCGCGATCTTTATTACCATTTTCCAACAGCAAACGCCTGAATACGAGCAGCAAGTTATTGCCACTGTGCGCCAAGCGCTGCCAGATTTCGAGGGAGTATTATTGCTTCAGCGCCGGTTTATTCACGGCGCGCCCGTGGAGGTAATTCAAGGGGAGTTGCCCACACCGCATCTGGTTGAAGAAAATGGCATTAAGTATCAGGTGAAGTTACTTGACGGTCAAAACAACGGGCTGTTTCTAGACATGGCCAATGGTCGACGCTGGATAACCGAGCATGCGCATGGTCGTAATGTCCTCAATCTCTTTAGTTATAGCTGCTCGTTCTCGCTCGCAGCGATGCAAGGTGGAGCCAGTAGCGTGATCAATATTGACATGAGCCATGGCGCGCTAAAGCTGGGTAAAACTAATCATCAGATCAATGAAATTGATACTCATCTGGTCAAGTTTTTCCGCCATGACATTTTTAAATCTTGGGGCAAGCTCAAGCGCTATGGGCTATATGAAACTATCGTTTTTGATCCACCTACCAACCAGGTCGGCAGTTTTACCGCCAGTAAAGACTACGCCAAACTTCTGCGTAAAGTACCGCAGTTGGCCTGTGATAAAGCTGATCTGTTAGTGTGTCTAAATGCACCTGATTTGGATCAAACGTTTATTGCGCAGTTGATGGAAGAGGAGCTGCCAAGCGCAGAGTTTATCGGTGTGGTGGAAAACCCAGACGTGTTTAAAGAAATCGACAGTGATAAGGGGTTAAAGGTTTATCACTATCGTTATCACGCATAGGGTTCGTCGACCGCGCGAAAGTACATTGACCTGATTATAATAAACGAACAAACAACCTGCTTTACCCGTGCTACCTGGAAATGCGTGAAACCTGCATTTCAAGTAACGCGGATATAGTAATGCTCAAAATGCTATAAT
>Ga0105356_10004415_pt1 | contig 13580 bp, 16 predicted proteins | sample GOMGulsemesocosm_3_FD_83502 | JGI IMG/M metagenome (GOLD analysis project Ga0105356, IMG submission 83502) | Methane-oxidizing microbial communities from mesocosms in the Gulf of Mexico - GOM9D Gulf of Mexico | ecosystem: Environmental > Aquatic > Marine > Cold seeps | place: Gulf of Mexico...
AACGGTTCATCCGCTTGTACATTTACAACAACTTCATCATCAGGTAAATTTAAAATATTAACTGCTTCATTTATTCTATCTGTTCCACTTTGATGTTTAGTAGAAGTAAGAACCGCTTTAATATCATGCTCTTTTGCTAACGCTACAACTTCTGGTGAATCTGTAGCAATAACCACATCATCTAAAATACTAACTGCTTTTGCTGTTCGTATTACCATTGGTAAACCCAAAATATCTACTAAAATTTTATTTTCAAATCTACTACTATTTAATCTTGCTGGTATTATTATCATATTATATTCCTATTGGTAAATTTATTGTAAAAGTAACAATATTATTTTCTTTATTTTCTACTTCTATTTTTCCATTTAAATGAAGTTCTACAATTATCTTTGATATGTATAAACTAAGCCCTACTCCATTTTTTTCCTCTTTTGTACTAAAATATGCATCAAATATTTTATCTAAAATATCTGAGTCTATATTTCCACCATTATTGCTAATTTCAATATATAATCTATCTTTATTTTTTGATATATACGTATTATAAATAATGACTTTTTTTTCATCACAAGGCAATTTAGATACAGATTCAAATGCATTATCCAAAATTGAGATAATAGAGGTTTCCAATTCTTTGGGATACGTTTGAAATATTATCTCTTCTTCATATTCACCTGAAATAGCATCTTTTGGTGCTTTTGATTTAAATATAGCATTATTAGAAATATCTACAATATTTGAATCTACCTTTAAACTTTTAAGTTCTGTAATCAATTGAAATTTTCCAATAATTTTAGATAATCCTTCAATATTATCTCTCATTGATTCCAAAATAGGTACAGCCTCATCTTTTTTTACATCGTCTTCTGAGAATTGGTAAGTAAATAATAAATCTTGCGCTTCAAGTGATATATTATTTAAAGGCTGACGCCATTGGTGTGCAACCGTTCGTAATGTGTCACCCATAATTTTTAGTTTTACTTCATTTTCACCAATAGTAACTTCAAGTTCTTCTGTATTTTTTTGTAAACTTACTTCGTTTGTCATATCAAACATTACAGCTGAATACCCAGTAATATCACCATACTTATTTTTAATCGGTTTAATAATTATATCAACCCAAAAAGTATCACCATATTTATTAATAGCAGCGATCACACCATTGTACTGCGATTTTTTCTTGATATCATTCCAAATATTTTTATCTAGATCTTTTTTATTTAACGTGGGTTCAAAAATAAAGCTATACTTTTGTCCTAGTAACTCTTCACTTGAAAATAAACTCAATCTACAAAAAGCCTCACTTACTTTGTTAATAATTCCATTAGTATTCACATGTGCTTGAATAACATATCTATCAAAGATTTCATGATCGGATACATTTTGTGTTATATCATTCGCATTTATAACTATGAGTTGTCTATTTGACATTAACTTAATTGAGATATCAAGGTATACTAGTTTTTTGTCTTTTCTTAAACATTCAACTCTAATACTATTTGTATATTCGTTATCATAGTTTTTGATAATTAATTCTTGAAATTTTATTCTATATTTTTGAGAGAGCAAATCTTCAAATTTCATTTGTAATAGTTCATCTTCCTCAAAACCTAAAATAGGTGTAAAAGCATGATTTACATAAATAAACTTACTTGTAGGATCAATAATCCCTATTCCACTCCAGGAATTATTAATAACTTCATTTAGAACTTGATTACTTGTAGAAACTTTAGTAGATGTCATAATGATACTATTTCCCTTCCAAGTATTGTATGTTAACTCTTTATTTTAACATACTTTTGCTTATGTATATAACTAAGAGGTATAAGTACACTAGGTCTATGTCTATAACCTTTATGAGGGATAGTTAATCTAGCAGTATTCATTTTAATTTGATTATAAAAAATTATATCTATATCTAAAGTTCGAGGCGCATCTTGAAAACTTCTAGTTCTTTTAAATCTATATTCGTATCTTTGAAAAACATTTAAAGCCTCAATTGGAGATAAATTAGTTCTTAATACTATAACAGCATTCAAAAAATCATCTTGATCTAAATAACCAAAAGGGGGATTTTTTAAAATAGGAGAGCAACTTTGTAAAATAAATCTTGAATCAGACTGTAACATCATAAATAATTTTTTAAAACGTTTAGTTACATCACCTATATTACCACCAACTCCAATAGTAACTGTATGTGCTTTTTTCTTTTGGTAAATACTTTTTCTTTTGGTTTTAGTATTTTGATATGGAAATATATTAGAAAAATATAATTTCAAATCATTACTGATTATTTTGATCATCTTTTTGTGTACTCTCTTCTTTCTTTTCATTTGAAATACCATAAATAAAACTAAATACTTCTGATACTGCTTGGTATAATTCAACCGGTATCTCTTGATTTAATTCTATTTGACTTAACATATTTACTAAGTCTTCATCTTTTTTAATTGGTATACCATTTTCTTCTGCAATTTTAATGATATTTTTTGCAGTTTCTCCTCTTCCTTGTGCCGTAACTAAAGGAGCAGAATCTTTTTCTTTATCATATTGTAAAGCAACAGCTTTTTGTTGTATATATTTTTCCTCTAACACGACATCAAACCTTTATATCTAAACCAAAATCTAAATTTTGAGTATTTCCATATGCTTTTAGTTCATTCGATTTTTGTGATTCATCTTCTAAATCAAAAATATTTAAACTCAATATTGATAAACCCAAAGAATTTATTTGAACACGTAATTTTTGTAAAGCCTCTTGAATCATCATTTTAAACTCTTTTTGTTCAACTCCAATATTGATATTAAGCCCACTTTTTTTATCTAATTGAAGTAGTATTTTCAAGTCACCTTTCTGCTTTAATGAAAGATGGATTAAACAAGAAAACTCTTCATTATCTTTATTATTAAATTTAATATCCATATCTTCAATATCATCTTGTAAAAAAGACACATAAGAATGATTTGAGTTTGAAGTATATGATGAAAGCTGATAATAATCTATTTGTGAAAGAACTTTATCAACATTATTTTTTAATTCTTTAGATACAGTCTCATTATTAACTGGTTGCTCAACAACCTCTTTTATTTGTAACATTAGTGTTTTCAGATCACCTGATATATTCTTTAAATTACTTATATTATTCTTTAATAATTCTTGAATATTAGAGTTATTTATTTTATCTATAACTTTTGTAGTTGTTTGGATTAAATCTTTTGTAATAGCAGCTTTTACATCAGCATTTTTTTCATTATTTAATATTACTATTTTAGCATCTAACTTTTTTACTTCACTTTTTATTTCAGTAATATTTGTAGACTTTATATTTTCTAATTGATCTGATATTTGCATAATTGTTTTATTTACATTCTGCAAACTGCTATTTAAAATATTATTTTTTACTTGTTGTACTACCTCTTTTAAATTTGTAGTAATCTCATTTTTGATATCTAATTTTAAAAATTTCTGTTCTATATTTTTGATATCTACTAGTACATTTTTAAGTGTATTTAATTGTGTTTCTATTTTAGGAGATTGTTGTGATGATTCAATTTTTTTTAAAATATTTTGTACATCTAACTTTATTTCATTTTTTACTTCATTGGAAATATTGAGTGTGTTTTGAAATTTATTATCACTTTTTAACTCACTTGACATATTTAATATTTTTTGAGATGTTGTTTCAGTTTTAGCTTCAGTTGATATATTTGATATTTTTAAAGATGCCAATTCCATTTTAGCTTCAGATGATACATTTTGCATTTTTTGTGATTTTGGATCTGTGGAAACACTTTGTGTAGTTTTATCTAAACTACTCAATATCTTTAATTTATCATTGAGTTGACCTAGTAGATTTTTGAGATTACTCGAAACAGTTTCATTTGATTTTGCCAATTTTGATTCTAAAAATACTCCACTATTTTGAAAAGTAGATTTTAATATTTTTTCATCTATATTTTTAATATCTAATAACGATGTTTTTAACAAAGTTGTCAGTTTTTCTACTTCTGGATTATTTTTAAGCTCTATTTTCACTAGATTAATAATCTGTTTTAAATCAGTCGAAATATTTTTAAACTTTAATGACTGTTTACTACTTTCTAATAAATTCACTACTTCTGCTTTATTTTTAGTTCCTGTTGCTATATCTTTAAAGAGTTGACTTAAGAGCGTTTGAATACCTTTTTCTTTTGCTACAACAGATAAATCAACCTTACCATCAACAGAAAGTTTTTCTATTTTTGCTTTTAGAGTTGAGTCAACTTTTGACATTAAAGTATTCAGAAGTGTGTTTGTATTTATATTCATAATAACCTATTCTATCATTATATCAATTAACATTAACAAAACTTAATGTTAATATAATGTTCGTTATAATAAAGGAATATATAACAAAAAATATGGAGTTTATAGTGACACTAAAAGAACAATTAAAATCAGATTTAAAAGATGCAATGAGAGCAAAAGAGATTGGAAAAAGAGATTCAATCAGAAGTATTAATACAATGATCAAACAAATTGAAGTAGATGAAAGAATTGAACTTGATGATGCTAAAATTATTCAGCTTATTCAAAAAGGTATTAAACAACGAGAAGAGGCGATTGTTCAGTTTAAAGAAGCACAAAGAGATGATTTAGTAGAAAATGAACAAAATCAAATAGACATTTTTAGTTTATACTTACCAAAACAACTATCAGAAGAAGAATTAGAAACAACAATTCAAGCTATTATTGATGAAGTTGGTGCAACAAGTATGAAAGATATGGGGAAAATAATGAACCCTGCAAAAGAAAAAGTTGGTGGTAGTGCCGATGGAAAACGAATTAATCAAATGGTAAAAAAACTTTTATCATAATAGAGGACAATATATGAATAGTATTTCAAGTATTTCAAAACAAACTATAGAAAATATTTTAAAAAACAAAGAAGAACTTACACCCGAACAATATACTAAAGAGTTTTGTAAACTAGCAAAAACAGTAAAATTATCTGTTAGTGAGTGTGAGTATTTTAAAAAAACATTATCACAAATAGGACAAGATGAATTTGGAAAAAATAAACCTGAATCAATTTATGATTTAGTAGATATTTTAATACAAAGGGTTCCTCAAAAAAATCTTAAAAATATGTCTGAAATGCTACAGTCTTCTATGAAGCCATCTATTTCATTATCAATTGGTGATGATTTACAATCTTTTTGTATAAAAATAGGTGACTCTCCATCTTTAATATTTGAAGAGTCTATTCAACATGAGATGGAAAAATATATTCAAAATAGATTTAATGTCGATCAAAATGTACTTTCACAAAAAACTGCAGATATCGCTAGATTAGTAAGTCTTATGAATAAATATTTAAGTGATGCTATAGAAAGTAACAACGACGGTTCTTGTAATGTAAAAAATATTAAATATGAAATAGAATCAATATGTCCTATCAAATCAACACATGAAGACTTAGGAAAACTACAAACTAAACTTGTAGAAGCAGCTAAGACGATGGAAGATGAGATGTCTAATGTAAATAAAAATCTGGAATCAGGTCAAAATGAAGTTATGATTTTGGAACAAAAAGTTCAAACATTAGAAAAAGAGCTAAAAGAAGCTCAATCAAATAATCGAAAAGATCATTTAACTAAAGCTCTAAATAGAAAAAGCTTAGAAGAAGAACTTTTAAAGATTGAAAATAAATACCTTAGAAATAAAAACAACTATGCAATTGTATTTTTTGATATAGATCACTTCAAAGATGTAAATGATATTTATGGACATGAAGCTGGAGATATAATTTTAAAAACATTTGCTTCATTACTTATGAAACTTACACGAGACACTGATACTATTGGTCGTTACGGTGGAGAAGAATTTATCGCTGTTTTAGATTATAGAAACAATGAAGAGCTTTATAAATATATTGAACGAATAAAAAGTGTCGTAACAAGAAATAAATTTATATACAAAGAGCAAAAAATAGAAATTAAATTTAGTGCCGGTGTTGAGATACGTTCAAATTGTAAAACAGTAAATGACACTGTTTTAAATGCTGATAAATTACTCTACGATGCAAAACACAAGGGTAGAAATAAAATCGTTTTTTGGAATAATAAAGAGATATGATTTATCTCTTTATATATTGTTAGTCTTCGTTATCTAATTTTTCTTTATCAAAAAAGGTATTTGTATGAAAGTTTTTAAAAGCAGCTTTCATAGATACAAAAACACTAGGATTATCCTCTTCTAATTGAGCTAATAGTTTTTTAGTACTTGCTCTAGCATGAGGCATTTTCATATATTCTCTATCTTTTTCAGTAAGTCGCATACCAGGACAACCCTCATCACCAATAACATTAATCTCATTTGTTTGGGCAAATGCTCTTAACTGTCTTTCTCTACACATAATAAGCGGTCTAATTACCATCAAACCATTTTCTGCTTTATAAATTGGAGGCATAGCTCTCATCGCACCATTATAAAAGAAATTCATAAAAAAACTTTCCATAGAGTCATCTAAATGATGTCCAAGTGCAAGTTTATTAAAACCATTCTCCAAAGCATATGTATAAAGATAACCTCTTCTCATTCGAGATATTAAACTACATAGTGAGCTATTTTTTCTCACTTTCTCAACCGAAATATCAAATATTTTCGTATCTACTATCTCATGGTCTATTTCATGTTCTTTACAATGATCTGCTAAAAACTGAACATCCTCACCCATACCATAGGTAATAGTTACAGCTCTAAATTCAAATTTAAAAGGTGCTTTTTGTTGCATTCTTTTTAATGCATGAATTAGTGTTAAGGAATCTTTTCCTCCACTAAAACCAATGAGAACTTTATCACCCTCTTTGATCAGGTCATAATTTGCATTTGTTTGACCTACTAATTTTGTAATTTTTTTACTTATTTCTAACACTGTTGCTCTCTTTATATTTTCTATTATTTTTATATTATCTGCTTTCTACAGATAAACTTTTTTCAATATTTACTTCTAAACTTTTTTTCGCTCTATATAATAAATGATCCCGTGTATCATTGTCATAATAATGAGCCAATCCACAATGAAATCTTACAATAATAGATGTATCTATTTTTTTAGCGTGCAATAATCTATCAACTAAATCTGTAATATTTACATCTGAAGAGTTTGGTAAAATAAGATAAAAAAATCCACTATTTTCATAGTATATAACATCTGTAGTTCTTACTGTACTTCGGAAATGTTTTTTAAATGCTTTAACTACTAAATCTCTTTTTGCTTCAGTTTTTAATTTTTCTGTTAAGTCTTTAAAATTATCAATTGCAACAATAGCAAGGGAAAACTTTCTATCATATCTTTTTGCTAATGCCATCTCTCTATCTAAAACTTGTTCAAAACTAAAATTATCTTCTATGATTTTTTCACTTTGAGTATTAAGAATTCTATTTTCTCTTTCAAATAAAGTTACTTTTCTCTCTAACATAAAATTATCATGTTTAATTTTTTCTACAGTTTCTTTCATCTCTAACATCTGATCTTTTAACTGACCTTTCATCTGTACAAGTTCTGATGTTTCTTGACCTTTTATCTCATTTGTTTTTTGCGCATGAGTTGTTGCTTGAGTGATAATATGAGATTTTAATTTTTTTAGTTGTTCTTGTTCTTTGTTTTTTAAATCTGACACATCTACAATAGTAAGTATTCCATATTCTTTATTTTGATACTTTAAAATTTGCCCACTCGCAAATGCAGGAAATAATTTAGAATTTGCTTTTTTTAACATAACATGATGATAAGAAGAATCATTATTTTGAATAGTTTTTAAAATAACTTCTCTTTCATCAAGAGGTAAAAACTCTTCAACATTTTTTAAAATTGCTTCATCTTCTTCAAGTTCAAATTTTTTTAATGCTGAGTTATTCATTAATACAACTTTGTTTGTTTCATCTGAAACTATTATGGCTTCCGTTACATAATTATATACATGTTTTAAATCTTCTATGTCTATTTGAATATTTGTCATAACTTATGCCTTTCCTTTTGCACTTTGAATTGTATTTACATAATCATAATTTATTTGTATTTTTTTATCTATAGGTAAACAGTTTGAAAGATTTTCTAAAATATTATTAAAATCTTCAAATAAATAATTTGCCATACTTCCTGGGATAGAATTGATTTCATTTAAATATACTTCATTCTCCACAACAAAAAAGTCACATCTAATTAATGAACCTTCAAATGTAATATTATAGACTTTTTTAAAACTATCTTGTAGTTTTTGAACTAATTCATCTGAAATATCAGCATTTGTAACTGTTTCACTTCTATTAAAATCCAAATATTTTTTATCAAAATCTAAAAATTCTTCTTTTTGCGGTTCTTCAACAATCGAGAATACAAATTCTCCATTGATTTTTGTTCCTGCTAGGTTATATTCTTTTACACCACTTATAAATGGTTCTGCAATAATCTCATCATCAAATTCAAAGGCAACATCTAAAGCATAATCTAATTCATCTTGTGATTTTACAATTGATACACCAATACTACTTCCAAGACGTACAGGTTTAATAATTACTGGAAAATTATCTATTACAACTTCATCATTTTTTGTAAAATATTGATAATCTAATGTTTTTACACCTAATGATGTACTATATGATTTAGTTAAAAATTTATTACAACTTACTACACAAGCCTCAACTCTTGGACCAATAAAAGGAATATTAAAAAATTTAAACATTCCAGCCAATACACCATCTTCACCATCACCACCGTGAGTTAAATTAAGCACCACATCAAACTCTAAATTTATCGTTTTAAATAACCCTTTTTTTGTAAAAGAATTATTTGTAATTTGTAACTTATCACATTTTTTATAATCACCACTACTAAATAGATTTGACTTAATTGTATCTGTAGGGATATGATAAAATTCTCTATTTTTATCTACAAATATGTATATAAGTTCATTTTTTAAAACCTTCTTCATAGTAATTGAACTTACAATACTTATCTCGTGTTCAAAACTTTGTGCGCCAAATACTATTGCTATCTTTTTACTCATTTATTCCCTACTTATCTCTGTAATTTCTTTAATGCTTCTTTAACAATTCCCGATGTATCAGTTTGTGTACATGTTGCTAAAACTTTATTTATTTGATCTTTTTTAAATCCCAATGACTCCAAAGCCATCACAGCCGCAGCTGCATTTTCACCAAAATTATTTTCCGTATTATCTTCTCCAGAAATAACAAAACCACTAAGCTCTACTAAAATTCTACTAGCTCCTTTTGGACCTATTCCTGGCACTCTTTTTAACATTGCTACATCTGATGTTTCCACTATTTGTGCAAAACTACTAGGAGTAAAAGTACTACATATAGCCATCGCAGCTTTTGGTCCTACGCCATTGATTTTTATCACCGTATCAAAAAGTTTTTTCTCATTTGAATCTAAAAAACCGTATAAATTATTACTATCTTCTTTTATTATTTGTGTAGTATGCAATCGAACATTTTCTTCAATAATTGCAGAACTACAGTTTATGGATACAAAAACCTCATAAGTTAAACCATTCACATTTATATGAATAAGTGTTGGCTCTTTCTTAACAACTTTACCTTCTATTCCTACTACCATTTTCTCTTTTCTTTTATAGATTATTTATTAATATATTAGATTAAATTATACCATATGGTTGCTTTATTATGTTTAATTATAAATTTTGCTTAATTTAATTAAAAAATAATCTTTTTATCAATTAATTTATAGTAGACTTTTCTGTTAAAGATGATTTAACATTCATTTAAGAAGGAAAATTATTATGTCAAATAAAGAATTAGATATCATTGATCAGTTATGTGAAGTTATAGAAGAATCAGAAAAGATGTCTATAGAAGTTATGGATCACTTGGATATAGTGTTAGAAAAACTCAATAGCTTATTAGACAGCAAAGATTTATCAAATGATATAGATGGTATCAAAAACAATATCTTTATGACACTAGAATCAATGCAAGCACAAGATGCTCATAGACAAAAGATAGAAAGAGTTGTTAACAACTTAGACCCAGAAAACGGAAAATTTGCGGACAGTGCAAAACATATCGCAGGTGATGATGACTCAGAATTAGTTGATGATGATGAATTAGCAGCATTAATAGCTGCAGCAAACGCTTAATATGAGATTTGAACGATTAGTTGGTTTATATATCACAGATGATGATAGGTATACTCAATACCGTGAAAATATGACACCAATATTAAAAACATATGGTGGAGGATTTGCTTATGATTTTAAAATCGCTGAGACTTTAAAAAATGAAAGTGAAAAACCTATCAACCGTTTATTTATGATTTATTTCAAAGATGAATCTTCAATGAATGATTTTTTTTCAAATGAAGAGTATCTCAAAATTAAAGAAAAATATTTTGATCTATCTGTTGGTTCATCTCATGAAATATCTAAGTATTTGAACTAAACACAATCTTTACATTTACCATTTACAATAACATTATTGACAATATATCCATCTAGTTTAATGTCTAAATCACTTAAACACTCTATTTTATTACAACTCACACATACAAAGTGAGCATGAGGAATAAGCCGTAGTTCAAAATATCTTTTTTTATCATTTGATTCAAAAGAGTTAAGTATACCCTGCTCCTCGAATTTGGCAATATTCCTATAAAATGTTGCTTTATCCATAGATATATCAGCTTTTATATCTTCATAACTTAATGGTTTTTTCGCTTTTTGTAGTATCTCTAAAAGTGCTACTCGTGCCGTTGTAAGTTTTATTTTTTTATTTTTTATTATATCTTCTATATTCATAATAGAAGTATATCATATTTTACTTTATGCAACTCAGTTGCATTTAAGAATTTATAGTATAAACTTCCAAAAATTTGCAACTTGGTTGCATAAATAAGGACAAGAATGAAAAAAATATTATTAACTCTAGCATTAACAGCTACATCATTTTTATATGCAAATGTAAATGTAGTCGTGAGCATACTGCCACAAAAAACTTTTTTAGAAAAAATTGGTGGAGATAAAATAAATATCTCTCTAATGGTAAAACCTGGTAACTCTCCACATACATATGAACCAAAACCATCACAAATGAGAAATATCAGTAAAGCTGATATATATTTTTCTATTGGTGTGGAATTCGAAGACAACTGGTTAAAAAAATTCCAAAATCAAAATAAATCTATGATTGTAAAAGATATGGGACATAATGTTGTTAAAATTGAGATGAAAGAGCACTCACACCACGATGAACATGATGAAGATAAACATGAAGACGAAAAACATGACGAACATGATGATCATGCAAAAGAAAATCACAATGATCACCATGAAAATGAACATGATGAAGATGGCAAAGATCCACATATTTGGACATCACCTTCAAATGTAAAAATTATTGCAAACAACATCTATAACCAGTTATCAAAAATTGATAGTAAAAATAAATCATACTACAAAAAAAACTTAACAGCATTTTTAAAAGAGATAGAAAAAACAGATTTAACAATCAAAGGTTTACTAAAGAACACACCTAAAAATAGTAAATTTATGGTTTTTCATCCATCATGGGGATATTTTGCAAAAGATTATAATTTAGAACAATTTGCAATTGAATCAGGTGGAAAAAATCCTAAACCAAAACAAATAGCTCATTTAATTGAAGAAGCAAAAGAAGAAAAAGTTCATGCAATATTTACTGCACCTGAATTTTCTACAAATACTGCAAATCAAATTGCAAAAGAAGTGGGAGTTCCAGTAATCAAAGTAAGTCCATTAAATCCAAAGTGGAGCCAAAATCTTATAGATTTAGCAAAAGCTATCTCAAATAAATAAATATTTAATTAGTGGATTTCGATATCAAATATGTAATCCACTCTTTAACTTTTTTTCCATAACCACTTTTAAGATTAACTCCACCCTCTTCTTCTATATGATCTTCTAAAGTTTTTATATCATCATCTGCAACACCATTTTCTTTTAAAAATTTTGTTAAACTGTCAAAATCATGATCTTTTTTGGTAGTATTATGATGCTCATTTTGTATATTTTTGTTTACAAATGAGATACTTGAACTATTTTGAAAGTTTGTATTAGTTTCCATCATTCACTCCTTATTAGCTTATTTCTTAATTATAGCTTTAAAGAGTCACAGAAAGAGTCACAATTTTATAATACAATTTGCAACTTAGTTGCATAACTTTATACATATCAAATAAACATTTGGATAAAATCTAAAAAATCACATAAAAGAAGTTATATTTAATGTCAATCATTGAGATCAAAAACCTTTCATTTTCATACGATGAACAAGTCGTACTAGAAAATATCAATTTAACTGTCGAAAACAAGGACTTCCTAGCTATCATAGGGCCTAATGGTGGAGGAAAATCAACACTTCTTAAAACCATTCTTGGTATCAACAAAATCAAACAAGGTGAGATAAGTATACTTGGACATAAACCATCTCTAAATCTATCAAAACTAGGCTATGTTCCTCAAAATACAAATATCAATACAAACTTCCCTATTAAAGTTATAGAAGTTGTTATGATGGGACATATAAGAGATAAACATGAAGAAAATAAAAGTAAGAATTTCTTGCATAAATACTTTAAAATAGGTTATAACGAGTTTGAAAAATCTTGTGCCCTATCAGCCCTCAAACAAGTAGGTATGGAAGAATTTGCCGAAAAAAAGATTGGTAGTTTATCAGGAGGTCAGAGACAAAGAGTGATGATAGCACGAGCATTATGTAGTCATCCCTCTATTTTGATACTTGATGAACCAACAGCTAGTATAGATGTAAGCTGGCAAAAACAGATATATGACTTACTTAAAGAGTTAAATAAAACCATAACTATAATTGTTGTTAGTCACGATATTTCTGTAATATTAAGTTATGCATCAAAAGTTGCACATATAAATAAAATCATCACGTATCATGATATATCACAAAAAGAAAACAAGATACAAACAAATCAAAGTGATCATTTTTGTGAAGTAGAAATGCTACAAATGTTTGGAGAGAGTACACAAAAAGGAACATGTAGTAGTGATGAGGAAGTTTGTTCATGTTAGATATTTTAAGTTATGAATTTATCCAAAATGCAATCATTGCTGGTCTTTTAGTTAGTTTCGCTGCTGGTATTATCGGTTCATTAATTGTTGTAAATCGTATGGTATTTTTAGCAGGTGGAATAGCACATACATCTTATGGTGGTATTGGTATTGCTGTATACTTTGGATTACCGATATTTTTAGGAGCATCAACATTTGCTGTATTAGCAGCACTTCTTATGGCAATGATTACACTTAACCAAAGAGATAAAATCGACACTTTTATCGGTCTTATTTGGGCTGTGGGAATGGCTATAGGTATCATATTTGTAGATCTTACTCCTGGGTATAATGTAGATCTTATGAGTTACCTTTTTGGTTCTATTTTAGCAGTTAGTACTGATGACTTAACATATATGGGCGTGCTTTTAGCTATTATTATTACTATTATTACTCTTTTTTATAGAGAGATATTAGCAGTTTCTTATGATAGC
>Ga0105356_10004418_pt1 | contig 13560 bp, 14 predicted proteins | sample GOMGulsemesocosm_3_FD_83502 | JGI IMG/M metagenome (GOLD analysis project Ga0105356, IMG submission 83502) | Methane-oxidizing microbial communities from mesocosms in the Gulf of Mexico - GOM9D Gulf of Mexico | ecosystem: Environmental > Aquatic > Marine > Cold seeps | place: Gulf of Mexico...
CCTCACCGACGACTATCACCCCTGCCAATTGCTTGCCGATATGCAAGCCTATCAAGAGGCGCGCGGCTCCATTAAAGGTGCAACGGTGACGTGGGTGGGCGATGGCAACAATATGTGTCACTCCTACATCAACGCCGCACGTCAATTTGATTTCAAGTTAAACATCGCCTGCCCTGAAGGTTACGACCCCCAAGCAGATATCCTATCTGCCGCTGGCAAGCACGCACAAATCATCCGCGACCCACAAGCCGCCTGCAAAGATGTAAACCTAGTGGTCACCGACGTCTGGGCCAGTATGGGGCAGGAAGAAGAGCAAAAACTGCGCGAGAAAGCCTTTGCCGATTACCAGGTCAGCGATGCGGTGATGAGCCGCGCTGACAAAGACGCCGTCTTTATGCACTGCCTGCCCGCCCACCGCGGCGAGGAAGTTGCTGCCAGCGTGATTGATGGTACGCAAAGCGTGGTGTGGAACGAAGCGGAGAACCGCTTGCATGCGCAAAAAGCACTATTAGAGATGTTAATGGCTTAGGCCCAGTTATAAAAGCAAGGTTGCAAGCACATGAGTTCCTTCTTTACCGTTTTCTCAGATCACGCTACTAAAGTAAGTGACTGTCTAGGCCAAGCCGCCAGCGCTGGCGACTATATAAGCTGTGGGGTGTCTATTGTCTGGAGTCCCTATCTACTGATCTTTCTATTTAGCTTAGGTATCTATCTGAGTATTGGTTTGCGCGGTATAAGCCTGCGCTGGATCCCTCGCTCTCTCGCCCTGTTATGGCGGGGTCGAAAGAGCACTGAGGAGGGAGACATTACCCCCTTCCAGTCATTGATGACAGCACTCTCCTCTACCGTCGGCACGGGTAATATTGCCGGCGTAGCGGGCGCTATCGCCATTGGTGGGCCGGGTGCTATTTTCTGGATGTGGATTACCGCTCTGATCGGCATGGCGACTAAGTATTCAGAGAGTCTGCTAGGTGTACACTTTCGTGAAAAAAACAGCCTAGGCAAGCATGTCGGCGGGCCGATGTACTACATCAAAAATGGCCTAGGTAAAAACTGGATGTGGCTGGCGGTGTTATTTGCATTCTTTGGCTCGGTCACCGCATTGGGCATCGGCAACGCGGTGCAGGCCAACGAAGTAACCAACTCAGTGATCAAAACCTTTGCTCTAGGCTCAGTTGACGATACTACCTTGCGTCTAAGCATCGGTATCGCGATGGCCGTACTAGTTGGCAGCGTTATTCTCGGCGGCATCAGCCGCATCGGTGCAGTGGCTGCCAAGCTAGTGCCCCTGATGGCCTTCTGCTACGTGGCTGGCGCACTGCTTATACTAGGCCTGAATGCAGATAAGCTGCCAGCAGCCTTTGCCTTGATCTTTGACGGAGCCTTCAACGGCACCGCAGCAGCCGGCGGCTTTGCCGGTGCGGCTATTCAAAAAGCGGTGCAAATGGGCATCGCTCGCGGCGTCTTCTCAAATGAATCCGGCATGGGTAGCGCACCTATTGCCCACGCCGCCGCACAAACCAGCGACCCGGTACAACAGGCAAGCATCGCCATGCTCGGCACCTTTATCGATACTATTATTATCTGCACCATGACCGCCCTAGTGATCGTGGTCACTGGTGCTTGGAGCAGCGGTGAAAGCGGCGCGATACTATCCGCCTCAGCCTTTGCTGCTGGCATGCCAGGCGGCGACTACATCGTCACTATTGGCCTAGCCGTATTTGCCTTCACCACCCTTATCGGCTGGAGCTACTACGGCGAGCGTTGTATTGAGTTCTTATTTGGCCCTAAAGCTATCACCCCCTATCGCGTTGCTTGGATTATTGTTATTCCCCTGGGCGCTTATCAAAAGCAGGGTTTGATCTGGAATATGGCCGACATCCTAAATGGCCTGATGGTTTTCCCAAATTTAATTGCTGTCGCCCTGCTCAGCCCCGTGGTATTCAAGCTAACCCGTGAATACACCGCCAAACAAAATACTTAATAATTATGATTTCTGTACCTGCCGACTTAAGAAACTCCGTAAGCCTATCCCTGCAAGAGGATATACAAGGCGGTGACGTTAGCGCACAGCTAATTCCCGCCGAGCAACAGTCTAAGGCGCGCATTATCTGCCGCGAGGCGGCAACCATCTGTGGCACCCCCTATGCAGATGAAGTTTTTAAACAAGTCGACCCCAGCATTAAAGTAGTGTGGCATGTACAAGATGGCGAACAAGTGGATGCGGATAGCCTGCTTTGCGAGCTAGAGGGCAATAGTCGCTCTCTACTCACCGCTGAGCGCTGTGCTTTGAACTTCATACAAACACTATCTGGCACTGCCAGCATCGTAGCTAGCTATGTTGCCGAAGTTGCAGGCACTGAAGTGAAGTTGCTGGATACCCGCAAGACCATTCCAGGCCTGCGCCTGGCACAGAAATATGCCGTGGCCTGCGGCGGTGGGCACAACCACCGCATCGGTCTATTTGACGCCTTCCTTATCAAAGAAAATCACATCGCTGCGGCGGGTAGTATCACTGCAGCGATACATGCCGCTCGCCAGCTAGCGCCAAATTTACTCTGCGAAATTGAAGTAGAAAATTTTGCTGAATTAGCTGAGGCCAATGCCGCCCAACCCGACCGCATCATGCTAGATAATTTTAGCTGTGCAGATATGACAAAGGCCGTGCAAGAAAAGCCGCAAGGTATGCAATACGAGGCCTCGGGGGGTATTACTATAGAGAACTTAAAAGCCGTGGCCGCAACCGGTGTAGACTATATATCCCTAGGCTGCTTGACCAAAGACCTACAATCCGTCGACCTCTCCATGCGCTTCATCAACGACTGACAAGCTGGCTTGCCTTTGTAGTTCTTTTTTATGCAAGTCAAAAAACTTAGGGTCTACATATTTCTGCAGCCACGCTACCGCTGTCTCTTCACTAGAGCAAATTTTAAAGGGATAGGGCGGCTGATTGTAATAAGCAAACATCTTCATTAAATGCTTCTCTATACTGCCCCGCGGCGGCACCGCTACCGCGCTAGTGGCATCGACCACTGGCTGGCTACGAGTAAAGCGGATCGCATCTACATCTAAACTTAACATGCGTTCAGCCACCGTTAACTGGGGAAATTTTATGCCGGGGTAGTATGGCGCAATCTCCTCCAAATACACTTGAAAAGCGGCCTGCATATTGGCATAGCTCACCCCCTCCACCCTCCCCAGATCCACAAGCAATATACCGTCATCACGCACCCTTACATTCGGCCGTAGGGCGAGAGTATTACTTACCCGTTTGCGCTGGCTTAGGCGCTGAGCCACCACGCCCCACAGCTCAGTAATATGATCCGTATCATAGGGGAAAGACCCATGCGCCAAGGTGAATTCCAAAGAGTGTTTTTCACTGCCCCCCATGGGCAAGTCGAGGTGTACATGTAATAGGTCTTCCAATTCGCGTGACTCATCGGGCAGGGCGACATCCTCCACCAATACCACAAAGCTACTTTCATCGACTTTGCTGACATAAAACTCATGGAGCACTGGCCAGGCCTGCATATGCTCTACCAGTAAATCGACGATCGCTTCATCTACCCCCGTATTGTCCGTCTGGAAGCGAAAGCGCAGCAAGGTGCATTCGCGACGCTGAAAGCGCCCCTCCGTTTGGCGTGCAGCTAGCTGTGTATCAAAGCGTTGTCGGCTGATCGCCCTCTGCCTGATTTTGGGCATATTTTGCACCGATAGTTTTACAAAGCGAGGGGGCGGCTTTTTATTGTTAAAGGCAACAAATAGCGCTATAGACAGCAATACTACAAGAACGATGTAGAACACAGTGATCATTGAAACTAGTGTAGTCTGGATTCAATAAATTTCATACGCTAAGTACCGCAAGCCGCTCAGGCGGATGCCCTGTGCGCTTTAACATCCCAGTATTGCGGGTCAACGTACTGGGTCAACCATTCAATAGCCGCATCCTCATTATCAAAGATACGAAAGGGATAGGGCGGGCGATGGTAATAAGCAAACATGCGCATTGCGTGCTTTTCAATAGCACTCTTGGGCACCACTGCAATAGCAGAGGCCACATCCACCATCATTTTACTGCTCATAAAACGAGCACCTTTAGCATCAGCATCACTGATTCGCCCCGAGGATAAACCCAAATGCGGAAACTTAACCCCAGGGTAAAGCGGCGCCACTTCATCCTGATATATTTGAAAGGCCTCCCTAAACCCGTTGTAGTTCATACCAGCCCCTTCTGCATGCTTGAGAACAATAACCCCATTGTCTAAAAGGTCATATTGAGGTCGGCTCGCGTATTGATGGCCAACCATTTTTTCTCGCCTAGCCAAGCGTTTGGCAACAGCGCCCCACAGTTCTTCAGGTTCATCGACATCAAAGGGGAAAGCGGCACTGGCCAAGAAAAACTCAGCCGACAGCCCTTCTTCCTCTCCCCAGGGCAACTCCAAATAAACCCGCAAGACATCCTCAACGGCGGCCACATCATCCGGCAAGGTGATGTCTTCCACCAGCACAACAAAGCCGTCTTCTGCGACCTTGGTGACAACAAAGTCCTGCTGAATAGACCACCCCTCCATGTGTTGCATCAACAAATCGATAACCGCCTCATTCACCCCCGTCTCTGCGGTGCGAAAGCGAAAGCGCAGCATAGTACACTCACGACGACTAAAGCGCCCACCCTGCATGCGACCCAAGAGTTTTTTGTCAAACAAGTAACGACTCACCCAACCTGTTTGCGGCAACGGGTCGGCAGGCACATTTACCAAAGGGCCTTGCGACTTTTTCTGCCTGTACACGAGCGCCGCTAACACGGCGAACACGGCACAGACCAATACAATAATAACTGACATTGATCTCTATACTGATTATTTATAGCGCCGATGCGGCACATTTTTTCCTATTGTCCTTGCAGCTATACATAGCCCTATCTGCCTGAATGCGCAAGTTTTCTGAGCATTCCGCTGTATCAGGGTAGATACTGAAACCGATACTAATGTGTACTTGTATAGCTCCGCCACTGGTTTGCATTGGCTCTACAAAGAACGCTAATATTTTTTCCTGCAGCTGCTGAGCCTGCTCCTCTATCGCTACATTATCAACGACAATAGCAAATTCATCTCCGCCAATACGGGCCACTAGATCCATGTCGCGCAGGGAGGCCTGTAAACGTTGAGCCGCCAAAACTAGAATCTCATCACCCACCACATGTCCATGCCGGTCATTGATGCTCTTAAAGTCATCCAAGTCCAAATAAAATAGTGCAAAACGAGTTTTATAGCGACGGTTGCGCTTCAGTGTATTGTTTAGCACTAATTCAAAAGTACGACGATTAGCGATACCCGTCAATTCATCGGTCGACGCCAATATCTCTAGCCGACGATTGTGATCATCCCGCTCTACCGCCAAGACATAATTCATACGCTCATAGGCCGCCACTATCACCCAAATACAAATCGCCGTCAGCAGCCATATGAACGTCGTATTGCTTCGCATATGCTGCTCTTCCATAAGCTGCACTGGCAGTAATACGGCCTGAAGCTCTAATAGCCACAAAGCCAAATAAACCAGTGCAATACACAGCATCCACACACTGCCCTCCTTAAGCCCCAGCATGCAGACCGTCATCACCATGGGCAAAAATAACATAGGATTCAAAGGACTAAGAGATACGCCGCCCGTAACCATCAGCCCCATCAGGCAAGAAACTGCTGACAAAAACAATAATAACCTTGCGCACAAAAGTAGGTTAGCCGTGTGGCGCAATATAAATAACAACAGCATAAAAAATAGACATAGGGGTGCCGTCGTAGAGAGCGTCATAAGCAAGGCCTTGACGCTGCGATCGGGGGAAGCATACATGGCTAACAACACCGCGATACACAGCACTAGGTAGACAAGAACATACTGCACAAAGGCTCTGGCACGAAACAAATCTTCGGTTCGCTGAAACAATAGCTCGGGGATAAAGCTATCAATCCATTTGTACACATTCATCTCTTCTAGGCGCTTTCGCATGCATCTACATTAACTGCCTAAACTTATTTTAACAACATACCCAAAACAAGTGGGTATTGCCAACACATAGCTATTGCCTTGGCCACAGCAAAACCCTACACTCGCACGTAATCACACACCAACACCAAAGAAGTATGCGGCACTACATCAGCCTGTTTATCACTCTGGCCTGTCTATGGCTAATGTTGTCTGGAGAATATTCCTTCAGCCACCCCCTTGTTGCTGGCATGGGTGTATTGTCCTGCCTATTTGTCACCTGGCTAAGCTGGCGCCTCGATATACACGAGCGTGTTTTAACAGCGCAACGCATCAGCTATATGAGGCTTCCGGCTTATGCAGTTTGGCTGATCAAAGAAATCATCACAGCCAACTGGGATGTGACAAAGCGTATCGTGGCCAGCCTGTGCGGAAAAAGGGATGCAATCCACCCCACCATGACCCAATTAAACAGCACACAAAGCAGCCACCTCACTCGCGTATTCTATGCCAACTCCATCACACTAACCCCGGGCACCGTTGCCGTTTACGTCAAAAAGCAGCACATCACCATCCACGCATTATCCCAAGAAAGCGCCGCCGACCTAGCCCGTGGTGACATGGACAGACGCGTGACCTGCCTGGAGGTTATAAAGTAATGTTTTTGGTTGCTAGTATCGCCCTATTTATTGCCATGGCCATGGGCATCGCTCGCGCCTTACTCGGCCCTAATGTCTACGACCGCATATTGGCGATGAACAGCGTTGGCACCAAGGTGGTTTTATTCATCGCCCTGTATGGCTTTATTACCGAACGGCCCGACTTTGTTGACCTCGCGCTACTTTACGCCTTACTCAATACTCTTGGCACCGTGGCCGTTTTGAAGTTTGTTGAGCGAGCTTTTCCGACCCAGCAGTACATGGACGGCAAACAATAATGGCAATATACCTGGGATTGGCCCTAGATATTTTTAGCTGGCTATTGCTAGTAACGGGCGGTGGCTTTGTCCTCATCGGCGCTATTGGCCTGCTGCGCATGCCCGATTTCTATACCCGTCTGCACGCGGCCAGTATTATTGACACCCTAGGTGCCTGGCTCATTTTGCTGGGCCTTATCCTGCAAAGCCCCAATTGGATGACCGCACTCAAGCTTATCATCGTGGTCGCATTACTGCTTTTTGCTAGCCCAACCACCTCCCACGTACTGGCCAAAGCCGCTCACAAAGCCGGCTTAAAACCGCTGCTAGGTAAGGACGCCCATGACTAGTTTATGGCTCAATGCGGTACTGCTGATTTTTTTATTCATCATCAGCATTTCCATACTGCGCACCCGCAAGCTATTTTCAGCGATTATGCTGACTAGCCTGTTCAGCCTACTGTGCGCCGCCGTTTTTGTTGGCCTAGACGCGGTGGACGTCGCCTTCACCGAGGCTGCCGTTGGCGCCGGAATATCCACCGTATTAATGCTTGGCGCCCTCGCCCTCATTGGCAGCAATGCAGAAGACCGCAGCCACACAAGCACACATCGCAAAGCCTTTGCGATGTGTGTCAGCCTATTCACGGGCGCCGTGCTCCTCTATGGCACTATTGACATGCCGCGCTTTGGCGACCACCGCGCACCGGCCCACCAACACGTGGCGCCACGCTATATCAACACATCGCCACAGGAAATAGGTCTACCCAATATGGTCACCTCCGTGCTGGCCTCCTACCGCGGCTACGACACCATGGGGGAAACACTGGTTGTCTTCACCGCAGGCATTGCGGTGTTTGGCCTGCTAGGCAATGTACTCAAGCGCCAACGGGAAAAGGATGTACTGCCCGACGTAGGCGAGCACGATGGCGAAATTGTGTTGGGTATCTTTGCCAAGTTGATGGTCGCCCCGATTATTTTATTTGCGCTATACGTGCAATTCCACGGTGACTTTGGCCCCGGCGGCGGCTTTCAAGCCGGTGTTATTTTTGCGGCAGCGCTGGTGCTCTACGCCCTCGTATTCAGTGTGGAATCCCTGATGCTAGCCGTGCCTCTGCGGGCTATCCGCATACTGATGGCAGCCGGTATTACCCTATATGCCGGCACGGGTATCACCACGATGCTATTAGGGGGGCAGTTCCTAGACTACAACTTACTTGCCCACAACCCTGTGCACGGCCAGCACTACGGGGTATTTATTGTTGAGCTAGGTGTAGGCATCAGTGTGGGGGCAGTCATGCTATCGCTATTTTACTCCTTCATGAACTACCGCCCGCAACAACGCAGGCCGGGGAAGTAGCGATGCAGTGGTTTTATTCACACTTTAATTATGTGCTTGCCGTGCTGCTGCTCGTCATCGGCTTATATACCATTCTGTCCTCCCACAACCTATTTAAAAAGTTGCTAGGGCTGTCGATCTTTCAAGTATCTATATCCCTGTTCTATATCAGTGTTGGCAAAGTCAGCGGTGGCACTGCACCTATATTAATCGGCGACTCCACACAGGGCGAAGTGCTGTACAGTAACCCACTGCCCCACGTGTTAATTCTTACCGCCATTGTTGTAGGCGTTGCCACCCTGTCCCTAGGGCTGGCCCTGTTAGTGCGCATTCATAACGCCTATGGCACGATCGAAGAAGATGAAGTCAGCGCCAAGGATAGGAATCAGTAGTGAGCGATCATTTTATCGACCCCTTCATAGCACAGCTGCCTGCGCTGCAAATATTAATTCCTCTATTAGCCGCCCCTCTGTGCGTGATATTACACCACCGGCGCACCGCCTGGGTTCTCGCGATGATCGCCAGTTACTGCAGCCTGGCTATTGCATTACTGCTTTTACAACAGACCTCCGATGGCACGGTCATCAGCTACGCCATGGGCAACTGGGCCCCACCGTGGGGCATTGAATATCGTATCGATATACTCAGTGCCTTTGTGTTGGTTATTGTCAGCATGGTGAGTAGTATCACGCTGCCCTATGCACTGCGCAGCTTGGAAAAAGAAGTCTACGACAATAAGTTATACCTACTCTATGCGGGCTGGCTAGTTGTTCTCACCGGACTACTGGGCATGACCATTACCGGAGATGCCTTCAATGTCTTTGTCTTTCTAGAAATTTCCTCCCTAGCAAGCTACTTAATTATTGCCCTAAACCGTGACCGTCGCGCCCTCACTGCGGCCTTTCAGTACCTATTGTTAGGCACGGTAGGAGCGTCATTCATCTTGCTCGGCATCGGCTTGCTATATCAAATGACAGGCACATTAAATATGGCCGACCTCGCCCAGCGCCTGCCGCTCGTCAGTCATGCGAGCGGCGTACGCACCGCCTTTGCCTTTTTGATTGTGGGCCTGGGCATCAAAGCCGCGATCTTCCCTATGCACAGTTGGCTAGCCGGTGCCTATCGCTTTGCCCCCTCCGCCGTGACGGTGTTTTTAGCGGGTTCCGCCACCAAGGTCTCGATCTATTTACTGCTGCGCTTTATCTACTCCATTTATGGTTCAGAGCTAGCCTTCGAGCAGCTGCACCTGAGCAGCATATTGCTGCCCTTGGCCCTGCTCAGTATCGTCATTCCCTCGATGGTGGCTATCAATCAGAAAAGCTTCAAACGCCTCTTAGCCTTCTCTTCCATCTCACAAATTGGCTATATGGTGCTGGGCATAGCAATCAACAATCAGGCCGCGCTCAGCGCGACCATCTTACATCTGTTCAACCACGCTATCATTAAGGCCGCCCTGTTCATGTCCATGGGCGCCGTATTCTATCAAATCAGCGGGCACCGCATAAAAAGCCTAGCGGGCCTAGGGCACTTAATGCCCTTCACCTTTGCGGCCTTTATCCTAGCCGGACTCAGCCTGATCGGCGTCCCCCTCACCGCGGGCTTTATCAGCAAGTGGTATTTAGTCATCGGTGCACTCAACGCCGGATGGTGGCCTGTCGCGGCACTGATCTTATTCAGCTCTCTGCTGGCTGTGGCATATATTTGGAAGATCGTCGAGGCGGCCTATTTCAAGCCCCCTCTCTCACCCAACACAACAGGGGCCATTAAAGAGGCGCCGCTATCCATGCTTCTGCCCCTGTATCTGCTAGTTACCGCCAATATCTACTTTGGCCTTAATACCCAGTGGTCCGTGGGCACCGCCAGCAAGGCGGCGGCGATGTTATTAGGAGGCGGGCAGTGATTTTCAATCCCTCACTGGCCCTAAGCTTACCCCTGCTGATCCCCTTCTTAGGCGCAATTGGCTTGCGCTTATTTAGCCGGCAGCCATCGCTGCGTGAAGGCACAAGCTTCGTCACCGCCTTTGCCCTGTTGCTCAGCGTACTGAACATTATTCCCCTGGCGAATAACTCGCCTACCGTCGTGCTGGCCCAGCCCTTTCCCGATATTGCCATCGCCTTAAAACTAGAGCCGCTGGGCCTACTGTTTGCCCTCGTCGCCAGCAGCCTGTGGATACTGACGACGCAATATGCCATCGGCTATATGCGTGGCAATAATGAGAAACACCAAACTCGCTTCTTTATTTGCTTTGCTATCTCTATCGGCGCAACCATGGGCATCGCCCTGTCTGCCAATATGCTCAGTTTATTTGTCTTCTACGAGCTACTGACTTTTGCCACCTACCCCCTTGTCACCCACAAGGGCGACAGCCGGGCACAACATGGCGGGCGCATCTATCTGGGCATATTGCTGACCACCTCGGTGCTGTTTCTCCTACCGGCCCTAATTTGGACCTATATCGCCACTGGCACGACCGACTTTGTAGCGGGCGGGATTTTGCAAGAACCACTGGCCGGCTCAGCGCTCGGGTCAAGCATTGGCAGCCCATCCGCATTAGCTCTGCTATTCACCTTGTATATGTTTGGTATCGGCAAAGCCGCGCTCATGCCCTTTCACCGCTGGCTACCCAATGCCATGGTGGCCCCCACACCGGTCAGCGCCCTGTTGCACGCGGTCGCGGTGGTGAAGGCCGGAGTATTTAGCGTCTTAAAAGTTGCCATCTATATCTTTGGCCTAGACCTGCTCAGCCAGGGTAATATCACCGACTTTGTCATGTGGGTAGCGGCCTTTACTATCTTGCTATCCTCCTTTATTGCCCTGCGCCAAGACAACCTCAAAGCGCGTCTAGCCTACTCCACCATCAGCCAGCTCAGCTATGTTACTCTGGGTGTGACCATGGCCAACTCCATGGGCCTAATGGGCGGGGCCATGCAAATCCCCATGCACGCCTTTGGCAAGATCACTCTATTTTTCTGCGCTGGCGCCATCTATACCGCGACGCATAAATCCCATATCAGCAGCATGGACGGCCTAGGCCGCAAGATGCCCATCACCTATGCCGCCTTTTTCATTGGCAGCCTCAGCATTATCGGCCTGCCCCCCTTGGGCGGCAGCTGGGTGAAATGGTATTTAATGCTCGGCGCGGTAGATGCGGAACAGTTGATATTAATTGGCGTTTTACTCGGCAGCTCCCTATTAAACATCGCCTACCTAATGCCCATTGTCATCCGCGGCTTTTTCATGCCGCTGCAAGACCCGCAGGATGACGGCCGCATCGCCGAGGCGCCGATCAATTGTGTGATGCCTCTGGCACTCACCGCGCTGTGCTCCTTAATTTTATTTTTCGGTGCCGAGCCCATTTACCAATTAATCATGCCCATATTGGAACACCACAGTGGATAAGCATATTCTCACGTCCATCAGTCTGATTTTAGTCGGGCTCTTACACTGCACTAGCAGCAGCGCGGCCAAGATCCACAGCCTCTGTGTATTTGACCCGGTCGGCAAGTCTGGCGACATCTACACCTCGGCCAAAGACCTTAGCGCTGAATTTCTCAGCGCAGGGGTGCAGTTTCAGCTCTACCCCTACTCCACCGAGAGCGAGGCGAAAAGTGACTTTAATAATGGCCTGTGTGATGCCACCGTATTAACCACCACTAATGCCAGCGAATACAACCACTTTACAGCGTCAATAGATGCTATGGGCGCGACACTCAACTACCGTATGCAGCGGGATGTTATCCACGCCCTGTCACAGCCCAAGGCCAATGATTTAATGCGCCAAGGCAAACACGAAATCGCCGGTATCTTCCCCGGCGGGGCCGTGCACTTATTATTCCACGACCGCGCACAGGCACGGCCCGACAACATAGAAAATACGCGCCTGCTCGTCCTGCACGGCAGCCCTGTTTTGCGCAACTTTGCCGAGCAACTCAATCTGCGTGCGATCAGGGGGGACACCAGCAACTTTGCCCAAATGTTTAAACGCAACCGTGTTGACGCGATCTTTGCCCCGATTACTATCATTCAAGCCCTAGAGCTTGAGCAAGCCATGGGTACGAAAGGCGGCATGCTCAGTACGCCTTTCATGTATTTAAGCCTGCAACTGGTTATCAACCGAGATAAATTCCCCGTCGGCTTTGGGCAACAGGCCCGCGTTATTTCCTTGCATTACTTTGATGACGCCGTGCGTCTGGCCCGGCAGGCCAAATTCGATATAGGCAAAGAGTACTGGATCAGCTCTAACGCCCAGCAGCTGGCCCACTGGAACGCGGTCATGTTAGAGGTGCAGCGCAACATGTTAAGCGATAAAACCTATGACCCACGCATGTTAAAACTACTGAAAAAAACGCGCTGTAAATACGACCCAATACGCGAAGAATGCAGCAATAAATCCTTGGTCGCCCCGAGCTAGCAATGAAGAAAGAACCGAACCAAGCACCGCCGCTAAACGCCCTCGCCACGCTATTCGACGCCTGCGCCCGCCATGCGGATAGGCTGTACCAAGGCTTATTAGTGCTGTGCATCGGCTTGTTTATGGCCGAATTTTTCTACCACAAGCACGGCCATTTTGACTTTGAAAACATCCCTGGCTTTTATTTGTTCTACGGCTTTATCGCCTACTGCACCATTGTGCTCAGCGCCAAGCAACTAAGAAAGATACTGCAGCGCAAGGAAAATTATTACGATGAATGATCTTCTGCTTAGCAATCTGCACAACCCCGCACTGGCCTTTATCCTCGCCGCATTCATCTTGCCTCTGTTTAGCGGCAAGCTGCGCGCCTTAGTATTACTGGCTGCACCTATCGGCGGCTTGGCCATGCTGATCAAGCTAGGCATGGGCAGCAGTAGCCTAGAACTCATGGGCTACCAGCTCACCCCCCTGCGCATCGACAAGCTCAGCTTTATCTTTGCCATCGCCTTCCATATTGCCGCGCTATTTTCGGTGATCTACTCATTGCACATCAAAGACAAGGTGCAAGACGTGGCGGGGCTGCTGTACATGGGCGCGGCGATCGGCGCCTGCCTGGCCGGTGACTTGCTCAGCCTATTTGTATGGTGGGAACTCACCGCGATCAGCTCGGTATTTTTAATCTGGGCCAGCCGCACCGAGGAGTCCTATCGCGCAGGCATGCGCTACTTGATCATTCAGGTCTGCTCTGGGGTGCTGCTCGCCGCAGGGGCGGTGGTCTATGCGCGCGCCACAGGCACACTAGACTTCCTGCACATCGGCTTAGACAGCCCCGCAGGCATGCTGATCTTTATCGCCTTCGGCATCAAGGCCGCCTTCCCCCTACTGCACAACTGGCTGCAAGACGCCTACCCCA
>Ga0105356_10004419_pt1 | contig 13557 bp, 8 predicted proteins | sample GOMGulsemesocosm_3_FD_83502 | JGI IMG/M metagenome (GOLD analysis project Ga0105356, IMG submission 83502) | Methane-oxidizing microbial communities from mesocosms in the Gulf of Mexico - GOM9D Gulf of Mexico | ecosystem: Environmental > Aquatic > Marine > Cold seeps | place: Gulf of Mexico...
AAAAAACTAATCCCGATTAAAATAAATACATACTTTTTTTCCATAAAAAAAACCGTTTCTAATGAAACGGTTTTTTAAATTATATATTTTAATACTACTAAAGATCAAACTTAATCCCTTGTGCTAAAGGTAAGTCTGTGGTATAGTTAATTGTATTTGTTTGACGTCTCATGTACACTTTCCAAGCATCCGATCCAGACTCACGTCCACCACCAGTTTCTTTTTCACCACCAAAAGCACCGCCAATTTCAGCACCTGAGGTACCAATATTTACGTTTGCAATTCCACAATCAGAACCTGCAACCGATAAAAAAGCTTCGGCTTCACGTAAATTATTAGTCATAATTGCCGATGACAATCCTTGAGCAACTCCATTTTGAACATCAATTGCATTTTCTACTGTTCCAGAATATTTCAATAAGTATAATACTGGTGCAAAAGTTTCATGCTGTACAATTTGGAAATGATTCTCAGCTTCGGCAATCGCTGGCTTTACATAACAGCCACTTTCATAACCTTCACCAGATAGCACGCCACCTTCAACAATAATATTTCCACCTTCTTCAACAACTTTAGTCAAAGCAGCTTCATACATTTTTACAGCATCGGTATCAATTAATGGCCCTACATGGTTATTCTCATCTAAAGGATTCCCAATACGCAATTGACCATATGCTTTTACAACGGCATCTTTTACTTTATCGTAAATAGAATCATGAATAATTAAACGACGTGTAGAAGTACAACGCTGTCCAGCAGTACCAACAGCACCAAAAACAGCACCGATAACCGTCATTTTAATATCTGAATCTGGAGTCACAATAATAGCATTATTCCCTCCTAATTCTAATAATGAATTCCCTAAACGTCCCGCAACTTCCTGAGCAACAATTTTACCCATTCTAGTAGAACCCGTAGCAGAAACTAAAGGCACACGTGTATCTTTAGTCATGAATTCACCAACTTTATAATCTCCATTGATAAGGTTACAAATTCCTTCAGGCAAATCATTAGCAGCAAAAACTTCAGCTGCAATATTTTGACAAGCGATACCACAAATAGGTGCTTTTTCAGAAGGCTTCCATACACAAACATCACCACAAATCCATGCTAGTGCAGTATTCCATGCCCAAACAGCAACTGGGAAGTTAAATGCAGAAATAATACCAACAACACCAAGCGGATGGTATTGCTCATACATTCTATGTCCTGGTCTTTCAGAATGCATTGTGAGTCCGTGAAGTTGACGCGATAAACCAACTGCAAAATCACAGATATCAATCATTTCCTGAACCTCACCCAATCCTTCTTGGTAAGATTTTCCCATTTCATAAGACACTAATTTACCTAGTGCTTCTTTCTTCTCTCTTAATTTATCTCCAAACTGACGTACAATTTCACCACGTAATGGTGCCGGCATTGTTCTCCAAGTTTTAAAAGCTGTTGTTGCCGCTTCCATAACTTTTTCATAATCGTCTTTGGTGGTCGCCTTAATTTTTCCAATTAATTTTCCATCTACAGGAGAATAACTTTCGATAATATCACCGCCAGCAAAATTATTAGATCCAGTCGATGTCCCTTCGTTCACATCATTAACACCTAACTGCATAAGTGCCTCTTTTATTCCGAAATCAGTAGTAACTGCTTCCATATATACATTATTTTTAATTAGTTCGTAAAATTTGATGCGAAGGTACTAATTTATTACATTTTGTTATCTAGAATCCTACCGGAAAAATAGTACCTTTAAAAATTAAAGCCATTAATTCAATTCTTATGAAGAAAATCCTCTACCTATGTGCCCTGTCCTTAGTCCTTTTTACATGTAAAAATGAAGTCGCTACAGAGCAGGCAGAAACAGCTATCATTCAAGAAAAACCTGAATTCTCTATAGTTATCCATGGTGGTGCTGGAACAATTTTGAAAAAAAATATGACTCCTGAAAAGGAAGCGGCTTATATGGCAAAGCTCGAGGAAGCTATCAGAACAGGATATGAAGTACTTAAAAATGGAGGAACAAGTCTTGATGCGGTTACCAAAACAATCAATGTGATGGAAGATTCTCCATTATTCAATGCCGGAAAAGGAGCTGTATTTACAAATGAAGAAACCAACGAACTGGATGCTTCCATTATGGACGGTAAAACCTTAAATGCCGGTGCTTCAGCAGGAACGACTACGGTAAGAAACCCTATTGATTTAGCAAGAGCTGTAATGGATAACTCCCCACATGTTATGCTCTCAGGAAAAGGGGCGGATCGTTTTGCTCAAGAACAGGGCTTACAAATTGTTGACCCGAGTTATTTTTATACCGAAAGACGATTTAATGCGCTTCAAAAAATTAAAGAAACCTTAAAAACAGAATTAGATCACGACGATAAAACAGCATTTTATGATTCGGACATCAAAGACTCTAAATTTGGAACTGTCGGTTGTGCTGCACTAGACAAATATGGAAATTTAGCCGCAGGAACATCAACTGGAGGAATGACAAATAAACGTTGGGGTCGGGTCGGAGATGCGCCAATAATAGGAGCAGGAACCTACGCCAATAATAACACCTGTGCAGTGTCAAGTACAGGCTGGGGCGAATATTTTATCCGTGCTATGGTAGCCCATGATATATCCGCATTGATGGAATACAAAGGCCTAAGTTTAAAGGAAGCTGCACATGAAGTTATTCATGACAAAGTTGGTGGGCTTGGAGGCGATGGCGGTATTGTTGCCGTTGATAAAAACGGGAATGTTGCCATGGAATTCAATACAGCTGGTATGTATCGAGCGACCATGAATGACCAAGGAGATTTGATCGTGAAAATTTATAAAGATTAAACTTGCTTGGCCTTATTCTTTTTTTTTAACGATTAGAACTTTAGACTTTATTTTTTAAAGAAAATTGTCTCTCAATACCATTTTTTTTCGTTTCAGTTTATAAAAGCACTCGAAGTGATACTCAGATATAAATATTCCCTCAGCTATCCCAAGGCAGAGGGATATTTCTTGAGGTAATTTTTTAAATTTTAAGACAGATTTAACAGCTCCCCGAAATCTGAATGGCAAAAAACACACGTAACTTAATTAATAGGAATCATCTTACTCATTTTGCGTTCTATTTAATCCTTTTTTAAAGCCATCAACTTATGTCAATTAAAAACTTTCTCTGCTGCATTTTAGTCCTTAGTCTTTTTATCTCTTGTAAAAGGAAGTCTTCAGAAACCGACAATTTATTTAAATTTAAAGACTATGTAAATTATGTTACTACCGGTCGCGTTTCAATCTTAAGTCCCATTGAAATAGGGTTGACAAAAACCGTTCAAGACTGGAATTCAGGCGATGAAATTTTAGACGATATCCTATCTATTTCACCAGCAATTGATGGCAAATTAACAGTGAAAAATTCAGGAGCGATACGTTTTGTTCCAGAGGAGGCTTTAAAACCAGACACGGAGTATATGGTCACTATTAAGCTTGTAGAATTGTATCCCAACATTCCTTCTGAGTTCAAAAATTACAGTTTTAAATTTCAAACCATAAAGCCAAATTTTAATGTCATCACCAATGATTTACAATCCTATAATAAGGAATGGCAATATATAAATGGACTTATTAAGCTGGCCGATATCACTAAACTTGAGGAGGTCAAAACGATATTAGAGGCCTCTCAAGGCCTTAAAGAATTGTCAGTAAAATGGGATGAATCTGAGCCTTCAGCAAAGTCCTACGAATTCAAAATTGATAGCATTCATCGAAAAATTAAGGATTCAGAAATCAAAATAAATTGGAATGGTAAAGGGATTGGTGCAAAAAACACCGGTAATAATAACATCTCTATTCCCGGACTAAACAACTTTACTATTGTCGCTATTGATGTGATTCAATCTCCCGAACAGCATTTATCAATTAACTTTTCAGACCAACTTAAAAAGCAACAAAATTTCGATGGCCTTCTTAGCATTCAGAATATAAAAACCCAAAAATTCATCGTTTCAGGAAACCTCTTAAAAGTCTATCCCGATTCTCGAATTGTAGGTGATGTACAGCTGGACGTATTTCAAGGTATAAAAAACAACCAAGGCTTTAAACTTAAGCAGGCCTTTTCAGAATTAGTCTCTTTTGAAGCAGTTAAACCTCAAGTTAGATCATTAACTAAGGCCGGGATACTTCCAAATTCACAAGATTTAAAATTCAACTTTGAAGCCGTAAATCTCAGAGCCGTAGATGTTCGAATTATAAAAATATTTGAAAACAATGTACTACAGTTTCTGCAAGACAATAATATAGGAAGCAACCGAGAAAATAGCATTAGACGGGTAGGTCGTAAAATTGCGAAAAAGACCATAAGCTTATTAGATACTGATGATTTAGAAAACAATGGAAAATGGAAAGCTTATAGCATAGACCTTTCAAAACATTTTAAATCTGAACCAGGAGCCATTTACCGCGTAGAGTTAAGCTTTAAAAAAGCCTATTCTCTTTATAATTGTAAGGCGAACACACAGATCCTTTCCAATACTGATGATGATTATGACGAATATTATTACGAAGATGATTATTACTATGACGAGAGCGATTTGGGAGAAAGCAGCAGTGAAGACGAGGAAATTAGAGAAGAAGAATATTGGAACAATGTCAGTTATAGCTATAGACGTCATACCTATAACTGGAGAGAACGCGACAACCCTTGTCATGATGCCTACTATAATGAAGACCGGATCGTTTCCAGCAACTTAATGACTTCAAATATTGGAGTCATAGCAAAACGAGGACATAATATGTCATACTATTTTGCGGTCACAGATATATTAACCACGAACCCCATTGAAAATGCCAATGTGGAATTATATAATTATCAACAACAGTCAATTCGTCGAGCAACCACCGATAGTGAAGGCTTGGTAATTATTGACGCCGATAGCCAGGCATATTTTGCCGTGGTAAGTAAAGGAAAGGAAACGACCTATATTAAACTCAATGATGGAAACTCATTATCCCTGAGTAAATTCAATATCTCTGGAAAAACTTTACAACGTGGGCTCAAGGGGTTCATTTATGGAGAACGCGGTGTCTGGCGCCCTGGTGATTCGCTGCATTTAACCTTTATGCTCAATGATAATGCCAATCCACTACCAAAAGGTCATCCCGTAAAAATGGAAGTCACCGATGCCAATGGAAAATTAGCTTATCGATCTATTAACGGGAGTCATCTTAATAATTTCTATCACTTTACTGTACCTACGACTCCTGAAGATAACACTGGAAACTGGAATGCAAAAGTGTCTGTAGGTGGTGCTCAATTTTATAAAACCCTTAAAGTTGAAACTATTAAACCCAACCGCTTAAAAATTAAAATTGATTTTGAAGACAGCGTCCTTTCAAATCAAAAACCCTTACAGAGCAGCTTACAAGTAAACTGGCTCCACGGTGCGCCTGCAAAAAATGTAAAGGCCGAAATTAAAGCAAAATTCACGACTTCACATACAGGATTTAAGGCCTTTCCAAAATATATATTTGAAGACCCTACGAAAACTTTTCAATCGGAAGAAATCAGTGTGTTTGAGGGCAAAGTAAACACAAAAGGCTCAGCAGTTCTCAGCAAAAAACTAAATATAGGCAGCAATGCTCCGGGGATGTTAAAGGTCACATTTTTAACCAGAGCCTTTGAAAATGGCGGGGACTTTTCCATGGATGTCTTTACAAAGAAATACGCCCCATACACAGCATTTGTCGGATTAAAATCCCCTAAAGAACGTGCCTATGGCTCTTATTATACAGACGAAAACCAAAAATTTGATATCATCGTTGTTGATGCTAATGGCCATCCGATGGAACGTTCTGATTTAGAAATTAGTGTTTATAAAATCGAATGGCGCTGGTGGTGGAGCTCTTCTTATGATGATCTGGCATCCTACCAATCGTCAAGCTATAGAACCGCCTTTTTAAACACCAAAATAAACACCGACAATCATGGCAAGGCAAGTTTTAATATCAATGTGCCGGATGAAGAAAGTGGGAGATATTTAATTAGGATCTACGACAAAAAAAGCGGTCATGCCACGGGGCGAACTGCATATTTTTATAGAAATTGGTGGAAACGAGAGCCAGGAACCAACAAAGAAGCAGCAAAAATGTTAGTTTTCTCTGCGGATAAAGAAAGCTATTCGGTTGGTGAGCAAGCTACAATTAGCTTCCCTTCAGGATCTCAAGGGCGTGCTTTAGTAAGTATTGAAAATGGTACCGAAGTATTATCAACATCCTGGGTGAAAACACAAAAAGGAGAAACCAATACAACCATCCCTATAACCGAAGAAATGGCGCCAAATGTGTTTATCAATATTTCTTTGTTACAACCCCATGCCATTACAGAAAACGACCTTCCAATACGCTTATATGGGGTTATCCCAATACTGGTAGAAGACCAAAACACCATACTCCAACCCGAAATAAAAATGCCAGATGTACTTCGTCCGGAACAGGAGGTCAAGGTATCGGTAAGTGAAAAAAACAATAAACCCATGACCTATACGGTAGCTTTAGTCGATGAGGGTCTCTTAGATCTAACCCGATTTAAAACACCCAATGGCTGGAATGAATTTTATGCCCGAGAAGCATTGGGAGTAAAAACCTGGGATATTTTTGATGATGTCATTGGCGCTTATACAGGAAGTATAGATCAGGTGTTTGAAATTGGAGGCGACGAAAGTGCTAATGCCGGTAAAAAGAAAAAAGCAAATCGATTTAAACCTCTTGTTAAACACTTAGGTCCTTTTGAGTTAAAAGCTGGAGAAACCAAAACACATACAATTAAAATTCCGAAATATATTGGATCCGTTCGCAGTATGATTGTAGCTGGAAATGGTAAAAATGCGGCCTATGGTAGTACAGAAAAAACTACAGCTGTAAAAAAACCATTAATGGTATTGGCAACATTACCACGGAAATTAAGCCCTGGAGAAAAAGTAACATTACCAGTGACGGTGTTTGCGATGGAAAACAAAATAAAAAACGTAAGTATAAGTCTGAAATTAAGTGATGGTATTTCAATTATTGGAGTCAAAACCCAAGCCTTAACTTTTGCCAGTCCTGATGAGCAAATGACCTACTTCCAATTGGATGTAAGCAAGGCCAAAGGGATTAACACCGTAGAAGTAATTGCTTCTGGTCATGGTGAAAAGTCTTCCTATTTGGTGGCATTGGACATTATAAACCCAAATCCATATAGTACAAGAACAACCGATTTTGTCTTAGATGCAAACAGCTCAAAAACTATAGATTTCTCAACTTTTGGTGAAGTTGGTACGAATACTGCCGAGATTGAATTTTCAAGCTTACCGCCAATGGATTTCACCAGGCGATTACACTATTTAATTCGTTATCCTCACGGCTGTGTTGAGCAAAGCACTTCCAGTGTATTTCCACAGTTGTACCTCACAGATCTCTTCGATTTAAATATGGCCAAAAAGAAGACTATGGAGCGTAATGTGAAAAACGGGATAAAAAAGCTAGCACATTTCCAAAGACCAAATGGCGGACTCTCATATTGGAGTGGACAAAATAACACTAACGATTGGGGGACGACCTATGCTGGGCACTTCATGATTGAAGCCGAAAAGAAAGGCTATGTACTTCCCTTAACATTTATGACTAACTGGTTACAATATCAAAAACAAGCTGCTAAAAATTGGCGTTCGCGTTCTAACCAGAATAGAAGTGATATGGCCCAAGCCTACCGATTATATACACTGGCCTTAGCAGGGCATCCAGATTTGGCATCCATGAATAGATTAAAAGAATTTGCTGCCTTATCAAACGAAGCTAAATGGCGACTAGCAGCAGCCTATGGATTAGCGGGACAAGCAGAAGCGGCTAGAGCAATTGTAAACACTGCAAATATTGAATTTGAGGCCGTTAGAAACGATTATTACACCTATGGATCTGTGGACAGAAATAGAGCCATGGCCTTAGAAACCATGCTTATTATTAATGATCCTCAAACAAGAGAAATTGCCGAATATATTGCCAAACGATTATCTTCCCAATCCTGGATGAGTACACAATCTACTGCCTATAGTTTATTGTCCATGGCAAAAATGGTGTCAAAAAATGGAGGTAAATCTTTGGCCTTGAATTATACATTAAACTCAAATAAACGCCAATCTATCGACACAAAAAAGGCCATTTCTCATCGGAACTTAGCCATCAAAAATGCTGAGAACAAAATCGAGGTGAATAATACCAATGCGGCCACAATATATGCTCGAATTATTAGTTCTGGTAAATTAGCATTAGGCGAAGAACTAAGTGAACAACGGGGCTTAAATGTCTCTGTTAGTTACAAGGATTCTCAGGGAAAAATAATTGACATTAAGAAACTACAACAGGGACAAGATTTTGTGGCGACCGTTAAGGTAAGCAATCAAAAAAATGAACCTATTAACGATATTGCATTGAGCCAAATATTCCCTTCCGGATGGGAAATTGTAAATACGCGATTTACAGATTTTGGAGATGCCACTACCAACCAAGCTGATTATACAGACATTAGAGATGATCGTGTAAACTTCTATTTCAACCTCGAAAAGAGAACTAGAAATGGAAGCACAAAAACCTTCAATGTACTGTTAAACGCTTCCTATTTAGGAACCTATTATTTACCAGGAACCCAAGTGGAAGCGATGTACGACAACGACTATTTTGTGAGGACAAAAGGTCAATGGATCGAAGTAAATAAATAATCAAACTGTCACTCCGCAAATGATGCGAAAAAAATTGTAGTGATACCCGAATCCCTTTCGGAGTGACCAAACACATCTAAAATTTAGAACACATGAAAACAATAATAAAAATATTAGTTATAGTAGCGGCATGTAATTATGCGAATGCCCAAGATATTCAGTATGTATCAGCCGAAAATGGGTTGGTCGTTAGAGAACGCCCGAGTAGAGGTGCCATCAGAGTTGGAACTCTTGATTACGGAACTGCAATTGAAATCACAGAACACACGCAACTACAATTGGATGTGGTTGACAATAATGAGAAAATCTCTGGAGAATGGGTAAAAATTAGAGGCGTTGAGGATCATGATGATGTCGAAGATGGATATGTATTCAATGGTTTTTTGACGGAAGAAAAATTAAAAAAGCGTTTCGTTATTAATTATGATGCATTTACTGTTAGCATTGAAGACCTCAGTGAAAAAACTCCAAAACCCATCATTGAAAACTCTGATGATATTCTATCAATTCCTTTAGACTTAGGCGAGTCTATTGAAGGCAAATCGATTCGAATAAAACACCACAAGGAGTTTAGAAGTATAAAAATATTTCAAAAGCACGAAAATAGCATTGCTATTACGGACGATGCTTCACACTGTGATTTGATTGACTGGCAACATTATTATTCCAGTTGGAAGCCATTAAAGGCACTCTTGAACCATCGGAAATTTAAAGCTAAAAAGTATTCAGAAATAGACAGCAAAAAGTTTATAGAGATCAATATTGAAGACTTAAAAACCATGGTAAACGAAACCTGTGGTGAAGCTTGGAGTACCGCCATTAAAAATGTACAATCGATTAAGGACTATCCTGTGAGTATCACTTTAAGCAAAATATTTTTACGTATAGTTATGACCGATATTGGTGGTTATATAACAGAGAAGATAATTATCTTTGAGGTTCCCATGGGATGTTAAATTAAACTCTATTTCCATACTTATGGAACTTAAAACAAAAAACTATAAATGAAAGATTTTAAATCATATTACGCTGTAATTTTCACCTCAACTCAAACAGAAAACAGTGAAGGCTATAATGAAATGGCACAAAAGATGGAAGATTTAGCTAAAGAACAAGACGGCTTTATTGGCATAGACAGTGCTCGTGAAGCGGTTGGAATTACCGTGAGTTATTGGAAAAGCTTGGACGCCATAAAAATCTGGAAACAAAATTCCGAACATCTTTTAGCACAACAAAAAGGGCGTAAACAATGGTATAGCTGGTACAATACGAGAATTTGTAAAGTAGAACGTGAGTATGAATTTGGATACAAATAAATCACCTCGACCTCCGATTTAACAATAGGAATCCACTCCTCTTGAAACGGGGAGCGATTAAAAACTATGAATAGAATAACGAACTACATAAAGCACAACAGGCTTAAATCAACATTCGTGGTTGTGCTTTTGGTTTGCTATTATTTCTGTTTACCAGAGCAATTATTCACAGATCCTACGGCTACTGTAATAGAGAGTCGCGATGGTGAATTATTAGGCGCCTATATTGCCAAAGATGGTCAATGGCGATTTCCACATAATGACAGCATTCCGAGTAAATTTAAAGCCTGCCTTACCCTCTTTGAAGATGAATATTTTTATGAGCATCCTGGATTTAATCCAGTTTCCATAGTTAAGGCCCTAAGGGACAATATGAGCTCTGGCCGGGTGAAACGCGGAGGAAGCACCCTCACACAGCAAACTATTCGATTGTCAAGAAAAGGAAAACCAAGAACATACCTCGAAAAATTAAAAGAAATCATCCTCGCTACACGATTAGAACTGAGATCGTCTAAAAATGAGATTTTAGCCTATTATTCCAGCAATGCGCCTTTTGGGGGTAATGTTGTTGGCCTCGATGCCGCCTCATGGCGTTATTTTAACTCTAATGCCAGTGATCTTTCCTGGGCCGAAAGCGCTACACTTGCCGTACTTCCAAATGCTCCAAGTTTAATTTATCCCGGAAAAAACCAAGAGCGCTTACTGAACAAACGAAATACATTATTAGGAAAATTACTTAAAAAAGGAAATATTGACTCCCTTACCTACCAATTATCAATTGCTGAAAGTTTAGCACAAAAACCATATCCCTTGCCTCAAATTGCGCCTCATTTATTACAAAAAGCAGCAGGAAAACAATATGGACAACGTATAAAAACTACGATAGACAAAGCACTTCAAACTCAGGTTAATGCCATTGTTAAAAATCACTATTATCAATTACGTCAAAATGAGATTCACAATATTTCTGTTTTAGTATTAGATGTTAACACCCGAGAAGTTCGCACTTATATTGGCAATGCACCCACAGATAAAGCACACCAAAAAGATGTTGATGTAATTGACAAACCCAGGAGCACAGGAAGCATTTTAAAGCCCTTTTTATACGCCGCCATGCTCGATGCTGGCGAGTTGCTTCCAAACACTTTAGTCCCCGATGTACCAACCCAATTCGCGAATTACAATCCCCAAAACTACAATAAAGATTATGACGGAGCAGTAAGCGCAAAACGCGCCCTTTCTAGATCTCTAAATGTACCATCGGTTAGATTGTTACAACAATTTGGTCTAGAGAAGTTTTACCACTATTTAAATCAGTTACACTTAAAAGACCTTAAGTATAAGGCCAACCATTATGGCTTATCTCTTATTCTTGGGGGTGCCGAAAGTAACCTTTGGGACCTATGTAAAAGCTATGCCGCAATGTCCTCCACATTAAACCATTTCAATGAAAATTCCAGTCAATATTTTTCAAATGAATTTGTAGAGCCCAGCTATTTATATAATTCTGAAATTGACTTTGGAACCTTATCACAAGAAAAAACGGTTTTTGATGCTGCTTCAATTTACTTGACTTTTGAAAGTCTGAAAGATGTCAATCGTCCCGAAGGCAACGAAAACTGGCAGTTTTTTGACTCCTCCAAGCAAGTTGCTTGGAAAACAGGCACCAGTTTTGGATTTAGAGATGCCTGGGCTATTGGAACAACTAAAGACTATGTGGTTGGGGTTTGGGTAGGAAATGCCGACGGTGAAGGGCGTCCAGGGTTGGTTGGAGTGCAAACTGCAGCACCAATTTTATTTGATGTCTTTGATTTACTTCCTCATAGCGAGTGGTTTTCCAAGCCCTTTGACGAAATGCAACAGATAGAAATCTGCACAAAAAGCGGCTATCGGGCAGCACCGGATTGTGAAGAACGTGAATTCCAGTTCGTCCAACTCAGCGGACTAAAAACAAAACCTTGTCCATACCATGTTTTGGTGCATTTGGATCGTTCTGCCCAATATCAAGTCAACAGTTCCTGTGAATCTTTAGGCAATATTACCAACCATTCCTGGTTTGTTTTACCGCCTTTAATGGCCCATTATTACAAAACCAAAAACCCATTTTACAAATCTTTACCTCCTTTTAGAAGTGATTGTTTATCTGAAGGAAATGTATCAATGCAATTTATTTACCCTAAAGAGTCAGCACGGTTTTACCTCCCCAAAGACTTTGATGGTAACACCAATGCCTTAATTTTAAAAATTGCACATTCAAAACCTGAAACCACAGTGTTTTGGTATCTGGATGAAACCTATATTGGGAGTACTAAAGCCATTCATGAGATGACTGTTTTGCCTAAACAAGGAAAACATTTAATTACGGTAGTTGATGCACTTGGAACAGAAGCCAAACGATGGATTGATATTTCTGAATAATTAGCTTACCTCAACATAAATCCTTTGGCAGCCCACCAAGGATGTATTTCAATACTTAGGCGTCCTGAAATAACCATAGGATCGGCATTGGCCAAACTATCGGCCATTTTCAAGCTAGGCACATTATAAATTGTAATGCCTCGAATATCACCATCATCGGCAAAAGGGCCAGAAATATCTGCATAGCCCAAATCATACATTTTACCCAAATGTGCCAAATGCGCTGCCTGTAGTTTTTCAGTTTCTTCCTCAGTTTGAGACCTATTAGGCCCCGTTTTTAAGAAAGCCATATAATACTGCTGCATAAGGATAGTATCCTGAGTCTTTTCATCGACATAGTCAAAAATTTGAAAGCCCTTTTCAAGGAGTTCTGCTTTAAGCTCTTTTACGGATTGCTGCTGTGTCACTTCTTGGGGGTTTACCTGCTCCTTTTTACATGAGAAACCCATCAAAATCATTAAAACTACTAAAGTCGTTTTTTTCATTTATTCTATTATTTATCCCATGTTTTATATGGCTGCAGACTTAACTGCGAATTATAATATTTAATTTGCCCTGTGACCTCTACTCCTAACCAATCCGGTTTAGTGAAGATTTCATCTTCCGAATGAAGTTCCACCTCTGCTATAATAAGACCTTCATTATCTCCAAAAAAAGTATCGACTTCAAAAATATGATCATCAACTTTTACTTCATATCGTATTTTATCAATGAGGCCCTTTTCACAAAGCGGAAATAATGCTTGGGCATCTTCCAAGCTAATTTCCTTTTCCCATTCAAAACGCGATAATCCATCACCAGTAGATAATCCTTTTACTGTTAAATAGCCTTTATCATCCCTTTGCCTTACGCGAACAGTGCGTTCTTTATGTGAACTTAAAAATCCCTGAACTATTCGGGTAGATTTAAAAGATTGGGCTTTAAAAGCAGTAGATTTTACAAGAAACTTACGTTCAATTTCTATCATGTTAATTGTTGAATGAATTCAATTAGAAATTATAAATTTACAGCATGTCTAGCGATTTACCAATACGAAAAATTATTCATGTGGATATGGATGCATTTTATGCCTCTGTAGAACAAATGGATAA
>Ga0105356_10004421_pt1 | contig 13556 bp, 8 predicted proteins | sample GOMGulsemesocosm_3_FD_83502 | JGI IMG/M metagenome (GOLD analysis project Ga0105356, IMG submission 83502) | Methane-oxidizing microbial communities from mesocosms in the Gulf of Mexico - GOM9D Gulf of Mexico | ecosystem: Environmental > Aquatic > Marine > Cold seeps | place: Gulf of Mexico...
ATAGCTTTAATGCCTATACCGATAATAGAGATTTATGGGAAACTTATTTACCAGCATTTAATGCCTCTGGAGTAGCAGGGAAGGCTTTTTCCATTATGTCGGCCTATAGTCGCCATGTTGGTGAGTCGGCAACAGCAAGTAAACTGCTATTAAATGATATTTTAAGAAATAAATGGGGATTTGAAGGATATGTCGTTTCAGATTGTGGAGCAGTATCCGATATTTACCAATACCATAAAATTGTTCCCACTGCCGAAGAAGCTGCAGCTCTTGCCGTAAAATCTGGTTGCGATTTAAATTGCGGTTCAACATATAGCTATTTGGAAAAAGCAGTAAAAAAGGGATTGATAACAGAAGACGAAATAAATACAGCTTTAAAAAGGTTGTTGTTGGCTCGTATAAAACTTGGATTGTTTAATACTTCGGATAAAGTACCATTTGCTGAATTTTCAGATGATTTCATCGAATCAGAAAAGCATCAAAAATTGGCCTTGCAAACGGCAAGAGAATCTATTGTATTATTAAAGAATAAAGATAATATTTTGCCACTTTCCAAGGAATTGAAAGCTATTACGGTTATAGGGCCAAATGCCAACGATAGAAATTTTATGCTAGGAAATTACTTCGGAACCCCTACTCATAATAAAACCATTTTAGAAGGGATAAGAGAAAAAGTATCTCGTAATACAGAGGTGCATTATTTTAAAGGAACCAATATTACCGACACTAATCCTGTTTTTAATACGATTGATCCTCAGTTCTTTAAAGGTCCTATAGTCACTGAATTTTTTAATAATTCAAACTTGGAAGGGGAAGCAGTCATTAAAACATCAAAAGCTTATATTGATTTTGATTGGGGTGGAGCAGCACCTGTGGATGTCCTAACACCTGGAGAATTTTCAATAAGATATTCTGGCCTGCTAAAACCTGATTATTCTGGTAGTATCGATCTGGGTGTAATTGAAGGAGGAGGGGCGTTTAAATTGTTTATAGATGATAAAGAATTCCTAAGTGGACATGATGGTCATGGTACACAAAATGCATCAAACACTTTATTTTTTGAAAAAGGTACTCTTTATGCTTTTACTTTAGAATATCGTTGCACCAACCCTTGGTTAGCCTCAATACAATTACTGTGGAATAAAGAGCATTTGCTTGGAAGGCAAGAGCTCATTAAAACCGTTGATAAAAGCGATGTTGTAATTTATGTTGGAGGTATATCATCACGACTGGAAGGGGAAGAAATGCCTGTGGCCATTGAAGGTTTTTCTAAAGGAGATCGTACGGATTTAAAATTACCAAAGGCCCAACACACACTATTGAAAGAATTGAAAAACCTAGGAAAGCCAATTGTTTTTGTGTTGACTACGGGAAGTGCAATTGCTATTAATTGGGAAGCTAAACATTTGCCAGCCATATTGAATACATGGTATCCAGGTCAGGCAGGAGGAGAGGCTGTTGCAGAGGTGCTTTTTGGTGATTACAACCCTTCTGGTAAATTGCCAATTACTTTTTATAAATCTGTGGACGATCTACCACCTTTTGAAGATTATCACATGAAAGGACGTACTTATCGCTATTTTGATGGATCAGTATTGTATCCCTTTGGTTTCGGATTAAGTTATACTAACTTTTCTTATACTAAACCACGATTTAAAAAATCAATAATGACTAAGGAGGATACCAATACGGTACAGGTGGTAGTCACCAATACAGGTCCCTTTGATGGTGAAACAGTGGTGCAGCTTTATGTAAATGACATGGAGTCTAGCGTGACCACTCCTTTAAAGTCCCTTAAAGGATTTAAAAAGATCTTTTTAAAAAGTGGTGCTTCAAAAACTGTAGAATTTAAAATTGATATGAGTAAACTTTCAATAATTGATGCTCAAGGAAATGCCTTTGTTGAATCAGGAACCTTTGAAGTTTTTATAGGCGAGAATTCCACAACTACAAATATGGGAATTCTAAAGCTTATGTAAAATTGTACCTTTTGGGTGTTTGTAGATTTTCCCCTAGCTACAACGTTGTGTGTTGGTTGTGTTTTTAGATTTATACCTTTAACCGTTCACTTTAGTTCATTATTAATTGTATTACTATTATGATTTTGTCGCTTAGGGAAATAAAAGTTTTGTAACAATTATTGTTAATTCATATTATTTATTTAGTTTTCACATTGTAAATTATTAATTGCTACAAACAAGGTGTTAACAAAAACGGATCTAAAAGAAATATTCGACAGCTATTACGAGGCACTTGTGTTATATGCCAATCGGTTTATCCCTTTAAAGACTGAGTGTGAAGATTTGATTCAGGACCTTTTTGTGACATTATGGGAAAAAAAACAAGTATTCCCAGACGAGATCTCCCTAAAAGTTTATCTCTACAAATCTACTAGAAATAAATGCTATAATATTTTAAAGCATAACAAGGTTAAAGAACAATATTCAGAGAGTACATTAAAATCACTACATGATGATAATCTGTTCTTAAAGCATATTCTAGAGGAGGAGATTGTGAGACAATTACATGATGCTATAGAGTTACTGCCAGAAAGAAAAAAGGAAATTATAAAACTGGCATTAAAAGGGCTAAAGAATAATGAAATTGCCGAAAACCTTGGGATTAAGCTACAAACAGTTAAGACTTTAAAATCTCAATCTTATAAAATATTGAGAGATCAGTTTAAAGATTTAACGTCTATAATATACTTCCTCTTGGCTTAAATTAAGTTTTTGATAGTTCTTATTTTAACATAAAATATATGTTTTTCTTAAAAAAGAATACTTTTCAGTAGTACCTTTTTAAATTTAAGTTGTTCTATATATAAATGCGATAATTACAATGAAAGATATATTTGACATATCAAAGCTCATCATTAAAAAGAAACTTAAAACTTTAGACAGTAAAGAGGCGTCGAGACTGAAGCAATTTAATAAGGATTATCCATTCTCTAAAGATGTTGATTTTGATGCGGTTATTCAAAAAATAGATAATTATTCTACTATAGATAAGGATAAGGCTTGGAATAGAGTTCTGGGGAAAACCGGCCAAAATAAAGGAACTGTGTTTCTGCCTTTTAAAAATCAGACTTGGTTTAAATATGCGGCTATGATTATCGTTTTTCTTGGCATTGGGTATTTATACAATACAGGTGTTTTTACAAGTGAACAAGATCTAGTCATTCCAGATGTAGATGTTACATTACAATTGGATGACGGAAAAGTAAAGATTATAAAAGAAGGTTATCCACTTGAAGTTGTAGATACAAAAGGAGAGGTGCTAATAAGTCAAAAAGGAAACCAATTAGTATATAACAAAGAATCTGTAAAAGAAACCTTGGTGTATAATACATTAAATGTACCCTATGGTAAGCGTTTTGAAGTTCAATTATCTGATGGAACTAATGTTTATTTAAATGCTGGAAGCTCACTTAAATACCCTGTTAAGTTCTTAAAGGGTGAAAATCGACAAGTTTTTTTAGAAGGTGAAGCTTATTTCTCTGTAACTAAAGATGAAAGTCATCCATTTATAGTTAATGCTCATGAAATAGATGTACGGGTATTGGGAACAGAATTTAATATTTCATCTTATCGCGAAGATGAAAATATTAAAACCATACTTGTAGAAGGATTGGTAAGTGTTTATAAAAGTGGAGGTGATTACAACGTTGAGGAATCGACCTTATTAGAACCAAATTATAAAGCAGCGTTTAATAAAAAAGACAAACAGCTTACTGTTGAAGCTGTAAATATCGAGAGTCATACAGCTTGGATGGATGGCAGGTTAATACTTAATGAAGTTGCGTTTCAAAACATATTGAAGAAGCTGGAACGCCAGTATAATGTTGTGTTTATTAATAATAATAAAGCAATAGAAAATAGACGATTTACGGCTAGATTTGATACAGAAGATATTTACCAGGTAATGAGGAGCTTAAGTGCTTCGGCTAGTTTTGAATATTCATTTAATAAAAATCAAATAACTATAAATTAATCCTTAAAATCAAAAAACAATATGACTTAAACCCACAATTAATTCGGAATAATCACTTTGTATTAAGTATGATGATAATGTCATAAAAAAAAACCAAAGTCTTGGTGACACAAGACTTCGGTTCATAAAGTGATTTAAAAATGACTAACAACTTTAAATCGATTCAAAAGTATGAAAAAAATCATAATTGGGATGCGTGATTATGGCATCCCTAATTTTAGTTTAAAAATGAAGCTGACTTCTATTTTCCTTTTTATAACATTGTTTCAAATTCAAGCGAATACCTTTTCCCAGAATGCTAAAGTGACTTTAGATTTAAAAGAGGTAAGCTTAATAAGCGCTTTAAGTGAAATAGAAAAGAAAACTGATCACAAGTTTTTATACGAGAAAGGTGTACTTGTATTAGATAAAATAGTAAGTATTTATTCAAAAAATGAAAAATTATCGTCTATACTGAATAGGCTATTACAAGGTGAAAACGTTGACATTGTATATCTAGAGAAGCAAATTGTAATAAAACCTAAGATTATGCTCCCTAGTCCTAAAGGAGAGCAGAAAAATAAACAACAACAAGAAGTTTCAGGTAAGATCTCAGATCAAAATGGGTTGCCTCTCTTGGGTGTTACTGTATTAATAAAAGGAACCTCAAGCGGAACTTCTTCAGATTTTGATGGAAATTATACACTAACCGTTGATAAGCAGTCAACCTTGGTGTTTTCTTATGTTGGTTTTAGAACCATGGAAGTTTTAGTGAATAGTCAATCCGTGATAAATGTAACACTGGTCCAAGATAACGAAGAACTCAATGAAGTTATAATTACGGCTCTTGGAGAATCTAGATCTGTTAAATCACTGGGGTATGCAGTCTCAAATATAAAAGGAAGTGATCTTTCCGAAACTTCAGAGAATAATGTTATTGATGCCTTATCAGGAAAAGTTGCAGGCTTAGATATCAGTACAGGTTCTGGTGGTGTTGGTTCTTCTTCTAGAATAATATTAAGAGGGGTTAAAACAGTTGGGTCTAATAGTGATCAACCCTTATTTGTAATTGACGGGGTTCCTGTTGATAATACATTAAGGGCAGGAGCGCGAATTGATTATGGTAATAGTATTGCCGATTTTAATCCAGATGATATTGCTGAAATAACGGTGTTGAAATCAGCTGCGGCAGCGGCATTATATGGATCGGCAGGAGCAAATGGAGTAATCGTTATTAAGACTAAAAGTGGCATAGGCAATAAGAACTTAGGAGTTGAATACAGTAGCTCCTTAACCATTAGTAACCCCTTAAAATTAATAGATTATCAGAATGAATATGGCCCAGGATCACCTGGATCGGACTGGAATTATTATGACCGAATAGGAGGATCTAATGGTTGGGGGAATGCTTTTGGAATTCAGGAAACGGCCATACAGTGGAATAGCCCCTTAAATTCTGAGGGCAATTTGGTAGCCTTGCCTCTGAAAGCATATTCTGATAACGGAAAAGAATTCTTTAATACTGGTATTACCAGAGATATGAGTATTGCTATCGCTAAAAGTGAAAAAGATAAATATAATTTTAGACTGGCTTTAAGAAATATTCATGAGGATGGAATGGTGCCTACCACAGAGTTAACAAGAAACTCAATTTCATTTAGTGCAGGGACAAATATTACTGAAAAATTAAGGGCCAATGTGAATTTAATTTATTCAAATCAGGATAGCCCGAATAGAGTAACAACTCAGAATTGGTCAGACAATCCATTAAGACAAGCACTTTTAGTACCGAGGCATGTTGATGTGAGAGCCCTTAAAAATTATAGGGGTTTATTGGCTAATGGGGTGCCATTACCTTTTGATGTGATTGGAGAATATCCTCAAGTAGTTGCACCTGGTTGGGAAGCTAATAATGGCGATTATTTTCCGAATCCATTCTTTACCCTAAATAATGTAAAAAATGAATACAGTAACAATAGAATGTTTGCTGTTGCTAATTTGATCTATGATATTAATGATTGGTTGAGTATCGATACAAAAGTGAGTAAAGAATTTATTAGTGAAAAACAGGAAATAAAAAGAAATCAAGGCGTGCGATTATGGACAGGATCTTTTTATAGTTACCAAGGATCCTACTACAGAACGAGCTATACTCGTAATAATACCTTTGCGAATGCCTTATTAAAAGGAAAAGGCAAGATTGGTAGTTTTGGGTTTAATGGTATTTTAGGAGTAGAAACTAGAGATTTTATTTTAGATGGTGCGTGGCAAAATGCTCCCGAAATAGAATTGCCAAACTTATTTACTATTAGTAATGTCGTTGGTGATCCACAAGGAGATCAATATTATATTCAAACCAGAACAAATAGTGCATATGCTAGTTTGGATATAGATTATAAAAGTCTTGTATATCTTTCGCTAACTGGAAGAAATGACTGGAACAGTACTTTACCAAAATCCAACAGATCATTTTTCTACCCTTCAGCTTCTTTAAGTTTTATTCTAAGTGATATCGTTAATTTACCTGAGGTATTTTCATTTATGAAATTACGAGGAAATGCTGGTATGGTTGGAATAGGTGCCGGAGCCTATCAAATACACCCAACTTTAGATACACAAACAAGATTGCCAAATGTGTTTGAAGCAACCATAAGCAATAGCCTTAATAATCCAACGTTAAAGCCAACAAGAACGACAACTTATGAGGTTGGAGCCGATATCCGATTTTTCGAAGGACGTTTAAATTTTGATATTGCGGGATACGTGGGCAAATCAATAGATCAAATTCAACGTGTTAATCTCCCTGGATCTACAGGGTATTCAAACAGGATAATCAATGCGGGCGATATTGAGAATAAAGGAATTGAATTAGCAGTAAAAGCTATTCCGATAGAAGGAGACTTTACATGGGATCTTGGTTTTACCTATTCTAAAAATAGAAATAAGGTATTATCTCTAGCCGATGGTGTGGAAGAACTACTTATTGCTTCTAGATATTCAAATATCAGAACGGTAGCACGACCAGGACAGCCTTATGGTCAATTGATGGGTAATGGACTTAAAAGAGATCCTAACGGTAATGTTATTCATAATAATGGAAATGTTGTACAAACCGATCAGCAAATTGTCCTTGGAAATGTGACACCAGACTGGTTAGGAAACTTTACAACTTCAATGCGTTATAAAGGGTTTAGCCTTTCTGCTCAAGTGAGTGCTAAAATTGGAGGAGATATGTTCTCTCTCACAAACCAATGGGCAGCCGGTGATGGATTGACCAAGAGCACGCTTACCCCTTATAGGGATGGCTCAATCATTGGTAAAGGGGTGATGCAATTAAGCGATGGGAGTTATGTGCCTAATAATGTTTCTGTTTCGTATCAGCAATATGTTCAAAACCTTATGAGATGGGGGCTTCACGAACCTGTAGTTTATGATGCATCTTACGTTAAGTTAAGATCGGTTCAGTTGTATTATACCTTTCCACAAAAAGTCATGGAACGATTGCCTTTTCAAAGTATAAAAGTTGGAATTGTAGGCAGGAACTTAGCTTTGTTATACTCTAAGGCTCCTAATTTTGACCCAGAAGCAGCAGCTTCAGCGAGAAATTCTGATCAAGGATTTGATGAATTTAATATGCCAACAGCAAGATCATTTACTTTCAACTTAACGTTTAAATTCTAACCTTTAAAAATGTATATCATGAAAAATTTAATTTTTAAAAAAGCCATATTAATTTTGGTTGTTTTTCTTCTTGCATTTACGGGGTGTGAAGAAAATTTTGACGAAATAAATACAGATCCAAATGCTTTTACAGAAGTTCCAACACATTTTTACTTAGCGGGATCTATTCTATCTGTAGTTAATGCTGAAAATAATTATTATGACGGATACTTATATCCTTCCCTATGGATACAGCATACAACGCTTGGGAGTTGGAACCAACCTGGAAGTTACTTTTATGAAAAAGGTAGGTCGGGACTTTGGAATGGACTTTATAGAGGGCCGTTAACCGATTTAGATATGATGATTACACTTGCCGAAAGTGAGGGTAATCCTTCTCTTCAAGCAGTAGGTATGATTTTACATGCTTATTCATTTGCTCTTTTAGCTAATGCCTTTGGTGACTTACCATATTCAGAATCATTTAGAGTTGATGAAGGAATCAACCAACCTGTGTATGATAATCAATCTGAGATCTATGATGCGATCTTGGAGAATCTTAGACAAGCTAATGATATGCTAGCAGGAGTATCATCAATTGATGCCGATGCTGATTATGATATTCTTTATGCTGGTGATGCATTAAAATGGAGGAAGTTTGCCAATAGTATGAGATTTAGACTGCTTATTCAGCTCTCCAATATTAGAGAGGTGTCTTCTGAATTGTCTGCTATTTCTCCTATGTTCGAAAGCTCTTCCGATAATGCTAATTATCAGTATTCAGGGTCTACTATTGGAAATGTGTATCCTCCGAGTTCGGCTGTCGGTCCAGACGGGACAGATCCAGGTCATAGAATGGCTGCTCCACTCATTGATAGAATGAATTCAACAAATGATCCGAGAAGATCTGTTTATGCAGTTGCAAACGAGGATAGTGAATATGTAGGCGCTAATTCTGATGAGATATTTGAAAGTGGAAATAACTTTTCACCAATCAATGCTGCAAATTTCACTAAGGACGCTACCGTAGTTTTTATGAGTTATTCAGAGCTATTGTTTTTAAAAGCTGAAGCAGCACAAAGAGGTCTTGTGACTGGTGATGAGGTTGGGCTACTTAACCTGGCTATAACCGAGCAAATGGATGGTCTTGGTATTTCTGAAAGTGATATTTCAACATATGTTTCAGGCATTACGAGTAATGGAACCTCGTTGGAAGAGATTTATACCGAAAAATGGGTGAGTATGTTTGGTAGGGCTATGCAAGCTTGGGTTGATTATAGGAGAACAGGAATACCATCATTATCTCCTAATCCATTTGGAATTGTAAACGTAATTCCACGAAGATTTACATATCCTGAAAGTGAGCAAGCAAATAACAATGCAAATATGAACGCTGCCGCTCAAAGATTAAGTAATGGGGATGCCTTGGATTCAGGATTAATATGGACTGTTAATTAACAAACTTAAAGATTTAGTAATGAAAAATTATATAACATATATTAGAAATTTTGTGATAGCTTCTTTAATGATTTTTTCGTCCTGTTCTGACGATCCAGAATCTTTCGCCTCTGATGCTGCACCAGGTCTTGGGGTGACATATACTTCAGAAAATAACTTTATATCATTTACAAAAAATCCAGATGAGACCATAATTGGAGATGTGGATGTATTTGGGAAGTGGTTTGTAAAACCTGAAGCACTTTTAGATAGAGTGGTATTAATGAAATCACTATTAACGAGCGGCAATGATGAAATCGAACGAGTATTACATGACCGGGATCTTGCTTTTAATGATTCTATAAGTTTTACCATTAACGGTACAGAAGAGTTGTTTGAAGGATTTGATACTGATATTAATGACTTACAAGTAGGTTCAAGGTTTCAGTTTAAACCTTATGGTATTACGCCAGCTGCCGATACCATAGCAATTCAAGGATCAGCGATTTTTGATGCAGAGTATATTGCATTTTGTGAAAAACCGCAGCTAGAGCTCGGTACCTGGGTAGTGACCAACAATATGACCGATTATACCAAAGAGGTACAGTTGTTATGGGATGATACTTATCAAATGTATGTATTTACAGACTTTGGTATTGACTGGAGCTGGTGGAATGACTTTTGGTACGGCACCATGTTTAATTTGGCATGTCCTTTAATTGAAGGAAATCCGGTTGAAATAGAACTAGCTGGTTTTGGCTGGGATACCACTAATGAATATGAAATGTTGGGAGATGATGGGGTAACTCTAGAAACACGACGCGTAAGGCTTATGCCATATTATTATCAAGAAGGCTCACCTAAAGGATATTACGACGACTCTACAGGAGAACTTGTATTCAAAGATGTAAGCGTTTCAGATGGTTGGTGGGGATTGGATCAGCATGTGTTCAGTATGACCTTTAAAAAACAATAAAAATTAAACAGATGAAATTTTTTATAAAATATAAATATTTGAGCTTGTCTTGTGTCTTTTTATTGATGCTGGCAACAAGCTGTAATGACGACGATAATGTTGGTGCAATAAATGTGGAATTGGCAGAAGCCTCTTATCATGAAGTATTGTTTACTAGAATATCAGATACTGAAGTTCGTGATGAACTTTATATCCGTATTGGTGTAACTTTTGAAAATGCAAAGGGCTATTCTAACCTTGGTATTTATAAAATGTTATTGGACGGCTCCGGCCAAGAGGTGAGTAGAGCTGTAGCTTTAGAGAATATTGAGCCTAATGTCTATACGCGTTTAACTATTGAAAATGGTCAAGATCTTTTTAATGGTCTAAGTATAAGTCAGCATGAAATTCAACCGGGGCATTCCTTTAAATTTGTCACCTTTGGATCAAATTCAGGAGGAGATCCAGAATTATTTTCAGATTCATATGAGTTTATACCAGAGTATAATGTGTTAGAATTTGATGTGAGTTATAACGGGGCATCAACTGGGCATGTAGATTATACCAGAACATCAGATACCAATGTAAGCGCTGATGTAAATATTGACTTAACTTTTACAATCGGATCAGAAACAGCAGATATTGCCGAGTATACTAATATTGGTTTAATGAAACATTTATATGATGCCAATGGTGTTGAAATTGATGCGGCCGTTGCACTGGAAAATATTTCTGCAAATTCCGAAACAAGGTTGAGTATTACAGATTTGGTGACCCTTTTTGAAGGTCTTGATTTTGATTATAATAACAATCTTGATGAAGCCTATACTTTTAGCTTCACTGCTTATGCAGAAACAGTTGAAATGGAAACTGTTGTTATGAATGATGTGTTTGAAACCACTGCAAGCTTTCAAGTTAGAATTTTACCTCAATTAGAAACAGGTACAACTTGGATTGTAACCAATACGAATACAGGTTTCTCTAAAGAAGTAGAGTTACGAGTTCTCGATTCTGGTGAGTATTATTTTACTGATTTTGGAATAGATTGGAGTTGGTGGAATGACTTTTGGTATGGCTCATCTTTCTCTTTAGGATTTTCTGATACCGAAGGAGACCCTTTCGTTGTTGAATTGGGAGGCTATAGTGGAGATACTGGTGAGTTCTATGATCAGTTGGCGGACGATGGTGTTACCATTGAAAATAGACCGTTGAGGTTAATGGGGTATACCTATCAAGACGGTTCTCCAAAAGGAACCTTCGACGAAGACACACAAACCATAACATTTACTAATGTAAATATCTTAGACTGGTGGTGGGCTGTAGATAGTCATAATAATGTCAGCATGACATTCGTAAAACAATAAGTATTATAATCAAAATTCAGGAAGTGACATGCACATGTCACTTCCATTTTCAAAGATTAAAAAAAATGAAATTTCATAGCATAAAATTTGTGCTGCTGCTATTGGTTTTAATAGTTGCTTGCAGTAGCGGAAGCATGAATGATAATTTTGATTTGCCAAATCACGGAGGTGATGGAGGTAATTCAGGAAATCAATCACCGCCTTTTTCGGGTACTATTTTTTTAGACCCAGATATATTGACCGCTTCGGACCCTACAACCTTTCAAAATATGGTGTATTCTGGTCAGGGCGTGAGAACCATGTTTGATAGAAGAGTTAATAACTGGATTGAAGTAAATGCATTTTTGTTTGATGTGACATTCAGTGATGGATTAACTGCAGAAGTTCAGGTGAATCCTGAATTTCAAACTAAGGATCTTGCTGAGGTTGATGCGAATAAATATGCCATAGAAATAGGAAGATTACCAAAAATATTGAGAACAGATGTGCGAACGGTCTGGATTCATAAAGGCGTTCAGCCTTTTGGAGGAGGCAACAATAATATTCTTATTCATACAGGTAAAAGTGAGGAATACGAGAATGATGGTATTTTAGAAGAAACATTAATTCACGAGGCTTCTCATACATCGCTTGATGCTGCTCATGCTGCTGCTTCAGGGTGGGTCTCCAGTCAAACTAATGATGGTAATTTTATTTCCACCTATGCTAGAGATTATCCAGAAAGAGAAGATATAGCTGAAAGTTTTTTAATGTATCTCGCAGTTAAATACAGATCAGATAGAATTTCTAATACCCTTAAAAACACGATCAACGCTACAATACCTAATCGGATAAATTATTTTGAAAGTCAATCTTTTGATGTAAGTCCAATGGAATAAAAAAATTAGACATCACAATGTCCTAAAAAATATTAACACCCTACTATAAATAAAAATTAAGATTCATGAAATTTAGATATATATGTTTTGTATTGCTAATGTTTCCTTTTTTTAATGCGTTTTCTCAAGGTATAAACTTTAAAAAAATAAGTTTTGAAAAGGCTTTAATAGAAGCTGAACAAACTAATAAACTAGTCTTTATAGATTTCTATACCGTATGGTGTAGACCCTGTAAGGTAATGGATAAAGAGGTATTTCCATTAAAAGATGTTGGAGATGTATTTAATACAGATTTTATTAGTTTAAAAGTTAATGCCGAATCTGAAAAAGGAAAAGTAATAGCAAAAAAATATAATGTTAATGCTTATCCAACCTTTCTCTATGTAAACCATAAAGGAACGGTTGTGCATAAACTAACAGGAGGAATGTCTTCTAAATCTTTTATTACAGAAGCAGAAATTGCTACAGGAAAAGAGACCCTTTTTACATTAAAGAAGACTTATGCTTCAGGTGAAAGAAATCCTGATTTTATTTTAAAATATTTAAAGGCACTTGCCAATGCAGGAGAAGCTGATCAGGCGGCCGAAGACGAGTTTATGACAAATATGTCTAAAGCCCAATTGCTAACGGAAGAGATCTTTGATTTGATATATAGACTGTCTACTAGTATTGATGGAGGAGGGTATAAAAATCTAATGACCTATAAAGAGGATTATATTAAGTTAAAGAATAAGGAATTGGTTGATTTAGCAATCAATACTATTCAGGCGAGACAAATTTATACTAATGTGTCTTCCTTAGATGTATTTGAGAGTTCTTTAAATAAGGTTAAAGCAATAAATCCAGATATCGCGAGAACTATTGGTTGTGCAGGATATGTGTATTTAAAAGAGCAGAAGAAAGGACTGCTATTGGTTTTAGGTGATGGAATGATGAGTGAAAATCAGGATATAAATAATTTGATGATACTTTATTTCAAGCGATACCGGACTTATTTGAACGAAAAAGAGTTTAAAAGATACGCTCCATTATTGGTAAAGCTTTCTCATAATTTATCTAAAGAATCAATAGCTAATCTTGATAGTTATGCTGAAATCCTTCATATATCAGGAGATTTAATAAATGCTTCAAAAATGGCGTCAAAAGTATTAAAAGAGGCTTCAAAAGAGAGTGTTAAATCGTTTTGGTCATATAAATTTAGGAATGACAAATAATGGTGGGATTCTTGAATTTTTTAATAAGCAAATTCAAGGCTAAAATTTAATACAATGAAATTTAAAATTACAGTTA
>Ga0105356_10004422_pt1 | contig 13554 bp, 8 predicted proteins | sample GOMGulsemesocosm_3_FD_83502 | JGI IMG/M metagenome (GOLD analysis project Ga0105356, IMG submission 83502) | Methane-oxidizing microbial communities from mesocosms in the Gulf of Mexico - GOM9D Gulf of Mexico | ecosystem: Environmental > Aquatic > Marine > Cold seeps | place: Gulf of Mexico...
TACGCCATCGGCGTTGCTGAACCAACGTCTATCAGCGTCAATACTTTTGGTACCGGAAAATTGAGCGATGACGCCATTGTTACGCTGGTTCGCGAACACTTCGACCTGCGACCTGCTGGCCTGATACAAATGCTGGATCTGAAACGTCCAATTTATCGTGCTACGGCGGCTTACGGTCACTTTGGCCGCGAAGAGCCAAACTTCACCTGGTAACGTACCGACAAAGCTGCGGCTCTGAAAGCTGCGCTGTAAACAACACCTGTCATTTTGACCAACGGGAAAAATCTTTTAACGACATAAAGATCTATCTTCAGTCGGGGTGACAATATTAATTTAATTATTTTAGGACAATATTATGACTGACTACAAAGTAGCCGATATCAGCCTTGCCGAATGGGGCCAAAAGGAAATCGGCATCGCCGAAACCGAAATGCCTGCTCTGATGGCATTACGCACCAAATATGGCAGCGAAAAGCCATTAGCTGGCGCCAAAATTCTGGGTTGTATCCATATGACCATCCAGACTGCGGTATTGATCCAAACACTGGAAGCACTGGGCGCTGAAGTCCGCTGGACTTCATGCAACATCTTCTCAACACAAGATCACGCTGCTGCTGCCATCGCTGCTGCCGGCACTCCTGTTTTCGCCTGGAAAGGCGAAACAGATGAAGAATACGACTGGTGCCTGGAACAACAAATCCTCAAAAACGGCCAACCTTGGGATGCCAACATGGTTCTCGATGATGGCGGCGATCTAACAGCCCTGTTGCACGAAAAATACCCACAGATCCTGGAAAACGTACACGGCATTACTGAAGAAACGACCACTGGCGTTCACCGTCTTTACGACATGCTGGAAAAAGGCGAACTAAAAGTTCCAGCCATCAACGTTAACGACTCAGTAACAAAATCTAAAAACGATAACAAATACGGCTGTCGTCACAGCTTAAACGATGCCATCAAACGTGGCACCGATCACCTGTTATCGGGCAAAAAAGCTCTGGTTATTGGCTACGGCGACGTGGGCAAGGGTTCTGCACAATCACTGAACCAAGAAGGCATGATTGTTAAGGTCAGCGAAATCGATCCCATCTGTGCGATGCAGGCCTGCATGGACGGTTTTGAAGTTGTATCACCTTACATCGACGGTGTTAACACGGGCGAATTAAGCTGTATTAACCGCGACTTATTAGGTAAAACAGACCTGATAGTAACCACTACCGGCAACGTAAACGTGTGTGACAAAAACATGCTGCAAGCATTGAAAAATGGCGCGGTGGTATCCAATATTGGCCACTTCGATAGCGAAATCGACACTCAGTTTATGCGTGATAACTGGGAGTGGGATGAAGTAAAGCCCCAGGTTCACAAAATTTACCGCGACCGCGTTGCCAATGACCATTTACTGCTGTTATCCGAAGGCCGTCTGGTTAATCTGGGCAACGCTACTGGTCACCCATCACGTATCATGGATGGCTCCTTCGCTAACCAGGTATTAGCACAAGTTTACCTGTGGGATCTGAAGTTCGCTGATCAGGACGACAACCGTAAAGCTGAATTGCTAACCGTTGAAGTGCTACCTAAAGAGCTCGATGAAGAAGTAGCACAACACATGGTGGACGGTTTTGGTGGTGTGATTACCCAGCTCACACCAACACAAGCCGACTACATTAACGTGCCACAAAACGGCCCGTTCAAGGGTGATACTTACCGTTATTAAGCTTTAGTGTTTTAACAAGCTGGGGCAGAAATTGTCAGCCCCAGCTTGTTTTTCCATTTCCATCCTCCCCAATCCAGCAAATATCCCCCGTAACACATCCTTCAATTTCACTCTAAATTCAACCCTGTCATTTCGGCCTTTCGGAGAAATCTTTATACTCCGCAATAACATTACCTTTTCGTTCAGAATGACATTCAAACATGCGTATACCACGAATATTCATCGACGTGCCGCTTGGCCCAAATCAAACGATTGAACTGCCTAAAGAAACCAGTCACTACCTGTCTCGCGTTTTACGATTACCTGTTGATGCACAATTACGGGTATTTAACGGTCTAGGTGGCGAATATCAGGCCCACATCAGCGACGCCAACAAGAATGCGATGCGCCTTGCGATTGGCGAGTTTGACGCCGCCAACAACAGCTCCTCTCTGCATATCCATTTGGGCATTGCCATTTCAAAGGGTGAACGTATGGATTTTGTTATTCAAAAGGCAACGGAATTAGGCGTGGCAGAAATTTCGCTGCTCAACAGCGAACGCACCGAAGTTAAACTCAAGGGTGATCGATTAGATAAGCGCGTCGAGCATTGGCGTAAAGTGAGCATCAGCGCCTGTGAGCAGTGCGGCAGCAATCGCGTGCCAGCCATTCACCCGCCGGTGAATTTAGCTCAGTGGCTAGACAAACGTGATGAACCGATCAAATTGATCATGCAGCCCGGTACCAACCAGCCCTTTAAGCAAAACAAACCGGCAACGGTTGCGCTGTTAGTGGGCCCGGAGGGCGGCTTTTCTGCGTTAGAAGTAAGCTCCGCCAATGAGGCAGGCTTTGACAGTATCAGCCTCGGCCCGCGTATTTTACGTACCGAAACTGCACCATTAGTGGCGATTAGCATTTTGCAGCACCACTGGGGAGATTTGAACTAATTTAACATCAAAAAAATTAAGACCAGCCCTCATTAGCGCTCTGCAAGCGTGCTTCAATAAAAGCTAAATTCGGCACACTGGCTTGCTCATTTTTCACATGAACAGCAGCAATTTCTGCGTCGCTCAGTTGTGCGTCAATCATTTCAATATCATTTTCTGTCAACTCCAGTTGCTGAGGCTCATTCTGAACCAGCAGCCCCCAGAAACTTTGCCGATCATTGTCAGTGCTGCGATTAAACACTGCTATACAAGCCTTCTCGGAGTGTTTTTTCAAACTGCCGCCCGACAAGTTCTCAAAGCATACCACCGGAATACGCATGTTACGCCAGTACTTATGCCCCAAAATCCAGCGTTCCTTATGAGACTCAACAATCATGCCTTCCAGAGGTGTCACCCCGGCCAACAAATTATCCGGCACCAAAAGTTGCCTATCCTGCAAACTAATCAAGGCACTCAATAAACTGCTTTCGCTCATTTTATTTTCCTGATCAAAGCTGATGCCTAAACACCTTCAATTTCGAATTCTGCACCTGTCAGCTCGCTAATCGCTTGCAGCAGATCCGCTTCCTGGAAAGGTTTACCCATAAATTGGTTAACACCAATTTCACGCGCCCGCGCCTGATGTTTATCACCGGTACGTGAACTGATCATGATAATAGGGATATCACTCAGGTTTTCATCATGACGTACCAAGGACGCCAGCTCGAAGCCGTCCATGCGTGGCATTTCAATATCGAGCAGCATGATATCTGGCACGACGTCCTGGAGTTTGGTCATCGCCTCAACACCATCTTTGGCGAGAATCACCTCCATGCCATGACGTTCCAGCAGTCGCGACGCCACCTTGCGCACCGTAACCGAGTCATCGATCACCATCACCTGTATACGCCCGGAGCTGGTAGTAGCGACTGGTACGTCACTAACATCAATTACCTGCTCAATGCCGGCTCGGGCTAGATGCTCACGAATCATCGCAGCCATATCCAGAATCAAGACCACGCGACCATCTCCAAGAATAGTCGCACCCGACATGCCTGGCACATTACGGAACTGCTGCCCCAGAGGTTTAACAACGACCTCACGGCTACCGCTAATGCTATCAACCTGCACCGCAATGGCGTGATCAGCAGTACGTACCAAAATTACGGGCAATGGCAATACGCCACCCTGCACCTGATACGCATGGGAGCGATCAACAAAGTCACCCAAATAATGCAGGTCATATTTAACACCGGCATATTCAAAATCTGGCCCATCTTCTTTGAAATATTCTTCCAGTTCGTAGGGATTAATCCGCACCACACCTTCAAACGTGCTAAGTGGCAAGGCAAACTCCTCTTCGCCAACATTCACCATCAATGCTCGACTAATCGATACCGTAAATGGCAAACGAACCGTAAAGGTGGTGCCTTTACCCATCTCAGAATCGATAGCAATACTGCCACCTAACTGATGAATTCCGCTGTGCACCACATCCAGACCAACGCCTCGACCAGAAATTTGAGTGACTTTCTTAGCCGTACTAATACCTTGCTGTAAAATAAATTGCAGAATTTCACGATCTGTCAGCTTGGCGTCAGCAGCCATCAAACCGCGCTCAATGGCCTTGGCACGCACCCGCTCAATATCAATGCCAGCACCGTCATCCTGCAACTGCAGCACAATATCACCACCATCACGGACCAAGCTTAAGGTTACCTGCCCGTCAACGGGTTTACCTGCTGCCTTGCGTTGTTCCGCTGACTCCATGCCATGGTCAACCGCATTTCGCAGCATATGCTCCAACGGCGCAGTCATTTGCTCAAGCAACGCGCGATCAAGCTCTGTCTCAGGATGTTTGAAATTCAGGTCAACACGTTTTTTCAGCTCACCACTCACCTGCCGAACCAATCGACGCAAACGAGGCACCAGCCTGGAGAAGGGCACCATACGTGCTTTCATCAAACCTTCGTGTAATTCAGTATTGGTACGCGATTGCTGTAGCAACAGATTATCCGTAACACGCACCTGATCGCGAAGGGTTTCCTTCAAATCCAGCAGATCCGATACCGACTCCATTAATGCGCGCGACAGCTCCTGCATGCGGCTATAGCGATCCATTTCCAGCGGGTCAAAGCCTTCATGCGTGGGGCCATCACGCTCCTGACGGAACAGAATCTGTGTTTCCGTTTCATTTTCAAGACGTCTGAGCTGCTCACGTAAACGCTCAATAGTCGAGCCTACCTCGTCGATGGCATACCCGTAATTGTTCACCTGCTGCTCAACACGCGAGCGTGACACACTGGTTTCACCCGCCAAATCTACAAGATGCTCGAGTAAGCTTGCAGAAACACGAACGTTATCCTGAGCCGGTTTGCGTGCATCCTGCACGTCCTCTATTACTTTCTGCTCAGGCACCACCTCTAGCTGTGGTGCGCGACTCACGGACAGGCCATCAACCTGTGCTTGCTGTGCTTCACTACAGCTAGTATTCAGTCGCTCAAGCCATTCAGCCAGGTCAGTTTGTGTGGATTCCTGCGCCAGCTCATTCGCATTAACGGTCGACAGAATTTCCTGGAAGACGTAACACAGGTCACCCGCCTCAGGCAGCGAAGATTGATAAGCGGCATTCTGAAAAGCTGTCAGGCTGCTTCGAATACCTGCAAGTGCTTGCTCAGAATTAATGCCAGCTATCTTGCTGCTGTCAATTTGAGACGCTAATGTTTGCAACAGCGCGTTAACATCAGCATCTGAACCCGCCGCAACCTCATTATTAACCGTAGCATCATCGCTAATCTGAGTCGCAGCTAACATGCCACCATTCTGACGATATTCACGCACTTGATTAATCAAATCACTGACCGAACTACAATGCAGCTGAGTACGAAGTTCAGTCAGCATATCCATGATCCGATCATCGCAGGCATGCACGGTATCATACAGGCCAGCATTTAATTCCAGCTTGCCCGCGGCTACATCTTCATACACGGATTCCAGCTCATGACTCAAATCACCAACACCCATGATGCCCGCCATCCGCGCACCACCCTTCAGGGTATGCAGGCAACGTTGCAGCTCATCCAGAGCATTCGCATCAGCACTATTATCAATCCAACGCTGTTTGGCAATTGACGCGTGCTCAAGAATTTCCTCAGCTTCCTCAAGGAAAATCTCAATCAGCTCGGCATCAACTTCTTCATCAGGCTGTTCAATATAAGGCTCGATCGCGACGTAGGAAGCACGCTCAAGCGTGTCCTCCACCGGAGACGGCAGCGTAGGCTCAACTTCCTCAACCTGCGGCTGTAAAGCATTAGCCAGTCGATTGACCAATTCCTGGGGATCACTAACTGATTGGCTTGCGGCAATCGCGTCAAAAATGTCAATCAGCCCGGTATTCGCATCATCTAATGCCTGCAATGCGGGCTCGTTCAACAGCACTTCTTCGCTGACAAGCTTGCCAAATGCGTCTGTCAGTGCAGCCAATAAACCATGTAATTCTGGCAATTCATCTTCATTCGCCGCCGTGCACAGCTGATCGGAATTTGCCAGCAACGATATTAAGGCAGGGCTATCAGCCAGCGCCTGCTCACGCCAGTCGTCATATCCGTCGGCCAGATCACAAATGCAATCAACATTATTACGGATAAATGCCTGCGCCGTGGAATCAACGGTTTCAGCCTCACCAGCTGGCGCTTCATAGGCCTGACACAAAGTTAATAATCGAGTAACGAACTCATCGCTGCCTTCAACCTCTTGCTGAGGGTTTTCGGGTAGAAAGCTGGCAGCGCGAACCATAATATCGTGTGCCGCAATGAACGCCTGGTGTAGTTCAGCATCAACAGGCTGTTCGGCATTAATCAGCACTAACGCCAGCCGTTCAGTGGGTTCTGCGATACCCGCAAACACATCCAACATCGCCATTTTGGCGCTGCCTTTGAGCGTATGCAGCGCACGATATAGATCATCGCTCACGAACACCGGCTCAGCGCTACGGCCCGCTTCGTTTATAAAGGCCTGTACCGTTTCCAGATGCTGTTCAGCTTCCTTAACAAACAGCTCGAAAAGAACCGTATCGACCTCCTCTTCCCCAACATCAGCCGTTTGCAACTCCGCCACATTCGACAGCGAATAACTATCATCACTTGCCTCCGTTTCAAAGGGCTCGTCATAGTATGAGTCAGTTTCAGCGGCGACTTCATTGTCCTGTGCCGGAAGCGGCGCTTCAAAATCAATCGTTAATTCGTCAGCTTCTACTGACAGCTCTTCATTGCCTGATGGCTCTTGATGTGTCCAAATCGGCTCGTCCGCCAACGGCTCTGCATATGCGAAAGGATCGTCGTACGCGATGGTTTCTTCCTTTTCAGCGGAGAACAGCTGCTCGGGAAGAACTTCGTTGTTATCACTTTGTGTTGCTGCAGGTTGCTCATCAACAGCGTCGATGGCTTCACCAGCGGCCAGCTGATCGGCCCGAGTCATCCAAGGTAGGACATCAATATCCACTGTTGTGCCAGCCTGAAAATGCGTCAGTAGCGCTGGCAACGCCGGGCGCACATCATCAATCAGATTGAAAATAGATGCCGATATTAATAACTCACCTTCAATCAGCCGATTAAGCATATTTTCAACCGACCAGGCCAGCTCAGAAATCACATCAGCTTTTACCATCCGTCCACTGCCTTTCAGGGTATGAAAAGCTCGGCGCACATCCGCTAACGCCTCGTGATTACTATCATCAGCCGCATAGGCAGGCCAACTGCGATCAATTTCTTCAAAAACTTCGAGGGCTTCTTCGGCAAATATCTCTAGAATTTCTTCGTCAATTAAATCGTCATCCACCTGCTCAGCGGCCACTTCGGGCTCGGCATCAGGCACAATCCAATCACGTTCGTGTAACGCAACGACTTCTGCGCCGGCATCAATCTCCTGCTCGCAGCTTTCAATAACAATATTTTCTGCGGACTGCTCGTCTACATTTACCGGGGCAACATAATCCGGCATGTCCCAGTCCCGTTCATGTAATGCGGGCTGTGTCGCCGCACTATCATCTTGATCAAGCTGATCGGGTTCTACCGCATCATCTTGCCAAGATGAGTCATCATAGCTATCTATGGAAGGTTCAAGCTCATGAACCGATGTACCAAAGTCTACCGCGTCACTGCTAATGCCACCCTTTTGCTCCACCGGGTAACCCAGCTTAGCAATTTGGACCTTAGCGCGCTCCAACACGGTATTGTTAATCGGTTTCTTGGAGCTAATGTCCTCAAGACAATACTCAATGCTAGCCATAACTTCGGCAAGTGCTTCAATAGCCTTGTCATCGGGTACCTGCTGCTGCGCAATAATATCGTCTTCAACATATTGCGACGCAGATAACACCAGCTGCGCTATCTGCGATTGTGACAACATCGCCAACCCGCCATAGGCGCTGCGCAGGGTATTAGGTACGCTTTCAAGTACATTGAAATTTTGCTCGCCCTCCAGGAAGGCGTAAATCATCTCCTTGGCTTTGCGTAAACTGGAAAGGCTTTCATTCACCACTACTTCAGAGGCCGCGCCGATCAATGCAGAAGGGATTTTCTGATCCACACCTTGCACATGACCCGCCAGCGTTTCCAGCTCAGCCTCAACAAACAACAAGGCTTCAGCTACTTGCAATAACTGACTTTCAGGAATCTCAGTGCCACTTTCGAACTTATCTGACAAGGCATCAACTTGCTCCTGAACCACCCGACGCGGCGCCTCAAAATTGAGCATCACTAATGTACTGGAAATCTGATTTAGACTTGGCAGCATACCGCTTACATCAACAGTGGCCTTGTCTGCGCTGCGCATGTACATGTCAACGCTGTCCTTCACCCGCTCCAGCTCTTCACCCAGTGCGGCGGCAACTGTTCTAAAGGTTTCCGGATCCGGCCCTGCCACCAGATCAGTCTTTTTACCGTAGGCATCGCTCAGCTCATAACGATCAAGATCGTAGGCTTGGCGGATAGATTGAATATGTGGCCCCGTCTGACTACTTTTGGCAATCCAGTACAACATGCCCTTCATGATGTCCGGATGAGCCTGTCGATCCAGCGCAAACACACCGGCGTGAATGAATTCTTTTATTTCGCGCTCAAGGCTACGCAACAAATCCAGCGTACCGGCATTCAGCTCGGTGCCTTCAATTAATAAACTTTCAACAAAAGCCGTGGAAACTTCCCACAACTGGTTGATGGGAGCGTTCAGGCAAATTTGCTGCAATCGTGCCAAAACATTAGAAAGGCGCGCGGCATTATCTTTAATATCTTCTCTACGAATTAGACCAATCAGTGCAAACTGATAGACTTGCCGAAACTTACGAAGGTCAGCAGGACTGACGTTATCAAACCTCGCTTTAACGTCAGCCGAAGCTCGATCGCGTCGAGAGCCCAAGTCCGGGTTAAATAATGCCAACTCATCAATGGGCTCTTCACCCAATACCTGGCGGATATCATTCATCACTGCATGTAACAATGCAGGGGCATCCTCGGCGTCACTTTTAACGCGATTCAAATAAGAAGGCATGTACACCAACGCTTGCGCCAGCGCATTACAGGCACCATCAATGTCTTCAACCTGCTCAGCCAGCATTCCCTTCAACAGGTTTTCAACCTGTTCGGCCAGCATAACCGCACCAGGAACACCGGCCATTTGTAACGAGCCTCGCACCTGATGTATCGCGTCATAGCTGGTCTGCAAATACGTCGAAACAGCATCTTCAAGGTAAGCTTCCAGGGCATTTTGAGCCTGCTGCAATGACTGCTCGATGTCTGCCTGAACCCAATCCAGATTCATTAAATCATGGGATTCACCCATAGTGACTCCGTTTCTTAATACGTGCCGCCGAGGCCTACCGACGGCAACTTAAAATGTCAGATCCGATGAATTCTCGGTTTATCCAATCAAGATTTAGCTTACGCTGCAGAAACTGCCGACTTGCTGTTTTCTTTATCATCGCTCAACGCACCATCAAGGACGATTTCGGCGACAGCACTCTCTGGCTCAACTGCTGATTCCGCTTCAAAGGACGGCGCTCGAGCAGCTTCTTCACCAGGCAACGTGAAGCCCGACACCGAGTGACGCATTTCCTTCGCCATTTCAGCCAAGTTACCAATCGATGCCGATGCCTTCTGCGTACCCGAGGAGGTTTGCGTAGTGATTTCTTTAATCAGCCCCATAGTGCTAGCAATATCAACCGCCGCTTTAGACTGTGCACCCGCCGCTCCGGAAATTTCCTGAATCAATTGCGCGAGGTTATTAGATACCTCTTCAATTTCCTCCAATGCCACACCCGCGTCCTGGGCCAGTCGAGCACCCTGTACCACCTCGGCCGTGGTTTGCTCCATCGAGATAACCGCTTCATTGGTATCCGCCTGAATCGCTTTCACCAATACCTCAATCTGTTTGGTTGCTGCACCGGAACGTTCCGCTAAACGCTGTACTTCATCGGCAACTACCGCGAAGCCACGCCCCGCATCACCCGCCATCGACGCCTGAATCGCAGCGTTCAATGACAGAATGTTAGTTTGGTCAGCAATGTCGTTAATCAAGGAGATGATATCGCCAATTTCCTGCGAGCTTTCACCCAGACGTTTAATCTGTTTGGAGGTTTTTTGAATCTGTTCACGAATTTTATCCATGCCGTGAATCGTGTTCTGTACCGCGCTGGCACCTTTGTTGGCAATCTCAACCGAACTACCCGCTACCTTCGAGGACTCATCGGCGTTACCCGCCACATTATCCATCGAGCTTACAATGTCGTTAATTGAATCCGTCGCATCGGTAATCGCTGCCGCCTGCTTAGTCGACGCGTCGGACAGAGCTGTCGCCGTGGAGCGCGTCTCATCAGCAGCCTGTGATACATGTACCGAAGTTTCGTTAATCGACACCACCAAACTGCGCAGCTGGTCAATCGCATAGTTGATTGAGTCCGCAATGGCGCCGGTGAAATCCTCGGTTACCGTTGCGCTTACCGTTAAATCACCATCCGCGAGATCCGCCAGCTCATCTAGCAGTCGTAGAATCGCTTCCTGATTTTGGGCATTCGCTTCAGACTGATTTTTCAGTCGTTTATCAATACGCCGGAAGACGATGAAGGCAATGACCAACAAAATAACCATGCCAATAGCTAAGCGGCTATAGAACTGCTCTCTCAGAAGCGCGTCAAAACCATCACTCAGAGCCTTGGTGGCATCCAATAAGTCACCGCTATTCACAGCCAACGCTGCGGCTGATGATGTTACCTGAGCGCGCGCTGCGGCAGCCGCCACAATCGCATCAAGGTTATCGGTTAGAACCTGAACCTGAGGCTGTGAGGCGACCAGTGATTGAGCAACCGCACGATAGGGAATACGGTTGATACCGGCGCTACTATTACCAACACGCAAGCCGTTATGCACGCTTACTAATTCGTTAATATTGTTTGCAAAAACTGTCGCGACAGCTTCTGCATTTCCACCCTCAAGCAGCTGCTGTAAATTACGCAGAACGCGCTCCGTCAACCAAGCCTGAGTCGTTATTTGCGCCACCTGAGAAGCCGGCGCGGCGTTAATCAACAGTGACGTATTACCTGCCGTATAAATATCCTGCAAAGCCGTTAGCGCTACCGCTACCTGCTCGCTGCGCTGCATCAAGTCCAATACTTGTTCTTTGCTACCTACTAGCGCCTGCGTATCCGAACTGACGTCAGTCCAAACCGCCTCTACCGCGTCAATTTCAGTAGATACTCGGCGAATAGCTACCGGTGCACTTTTACCATCGGAACCCTTCAGCAAACGATCAAAAATATCTGCAAACTGCCCGGAGGTCTCTGCCAGCTGGTCAAAAGCTTCGGCATCGCCGCTTGAGGCCTCATTGGCATAACCCGCGATTTGTTGGGAGAGCACCTGCAGATTATCAACTTGCGAGATATAATCACGCTTAGTGCCATCAGCGGTTCCTGACGAAGCCAGCCAGACCATAAAAACAGTCATACCCAGCACTAGCACCATAACCAGCATGATCATTGATCGCCTGCTAACTGAAGCACTCGAATTTAATTGGTTCATCTTTAACTCCCTTACAATTCAGCCCATCGAGGCCTTAAAACAATTTATGCGGTAACGTTCAAAAATTCTGCTGATTCGGCTAATTGATACAAACTAAATACCGTCCAATGTTGCCCCTCTTTTTCAAAAGAGCCATCAACAAACGCCGCATCAGCTGAATCACTGGCAGTATTTACTACCTGCTTCTGGCTTGAAAAGGTCTGTAAACCCAGCACCTCATCAACAATCACACCACTGTACAAATCATCTTTTTTGATCGTTAACAATCGCGCTTTATTGGATCCGGCACAGGGTTGCTGGCCTAACATTCCGCCCAAGTCCACAACCGCTAGCAGGCGACCACGGATATTAGCGATGCCGTTAACCCAGCTTTTCACGCCTGGGACCTTGGTATAACTCGGCAGGGTCAGCACCTCATCGACTTCCGTCATGGGAGCCACGTAACTGCGTCCGCCCAAACGAAAAGCAATACCACGCCAATCGTCTGCCATCATTTCTTCATCGGGCAAAGCCAACGCGTTGAGAGCGCCTGCTTGGGAAATCTGGGTCAGTAATTCAAAAGGGGACTGTTGCTGAATATCACTCATAATGCACCTTTGCTTTTACAACTTAACAACCACTTAAGCTTTCAGTACACCGTCAATCGCTGACATCAATGCCGCCTGAGCTACAGGCTTAACTAGATAATTACTGGCACCTTGGCGCTGCCCCCAAACCCGGTCAGTTTCCTGGTTTTTAGTGCTAATCATAATCACCGGAATGTGGGACGTTTCGGTCGCTTTGGTAAGCTGTCGTGTTGCCTGAAAGCCGTTGACTCCAGGCATTACAATATCCATAAGGATGACATCAGGCTGCTGCTTTTTAGCCAACGTTACACCATCGGCGCCATTTTCAGCGGTAATCACTTCATAGCCTCTTTTTTTCAACATAACCTCGTAAACATAGGTTTCAGTTGGAGAGTCATCAATAATAAGTACACAAGTCATAATTCACCGAAGTTTAAAAAATCAAATCTGAAAGTTCCTGTTTCACGCCACATGAATGGCGGCAACATGCGCCCTAATGGCTCCCAACAACTCTTCTTTACTAAAAGGCTTGGTCAAATACTGATCTGAACCGACAATACGGCCCCGCGCCTTATCAAACAGGCCGTCTTTGCTCGACAACATCACCACCGGAGTATGCTTAAAGTCCTTGTTGTTCTTAATCAGCGCACAGGCCTGATAACCATCCAGACGCGGCATCATAATATCCACAAAAATAATATCCGGCTTGTGGTCAACGATCTTCGACAACGCATCAAAACCATCCTCTGCTGTAACCACCTGACAGCCTGCTTTTTTCAGCAGGGTATCTGCAGTTTTACGGATGGTTTTACTGTCATCCACGACCATCACGGTTAAACCACTAAATTCTTCACTCATCCACTCAACCTCAAAACGCTCAATTGGTTATGCCTTTTAAAGATAGTAGAAAATCATTAAAGGGAAAGGTTTTTTAAAGACCATTACAACGCCCGCAAATCAAGCTCCTACGAAGATATTTAAAACTGTTCCTGACACGATTTATGACATCAACAAAGTCGGCAGAAAATCAACGGCTAACAACCGTCGAGATGGTTCATTCCCGCCACAGAAGTCGCTACAATGCCAAGCAGCGTATTTATCGGACGCCTAACACCGACACCCAAACCCACTTTAGCCCAAACTGGAACACACATGAGCATTAATATTGGCATCGTGATGGACCCCATCGCAGACATCAACTACCAAAAAGACAGCTCGCTGGCGATGCTCTGGGCAGCAAAAGAACGTGGCTGGCAGCTTAGCTACATGGGAATGTCCGACTTATATCTTCAGGA
>Ga0105356_10004425_pt1 | contig 13550 bp, 13 predicted proteins | sample GOMGulsemesocosm_3_FD_83502 | JGI IMG/M metagenome (GOLD analysis project Ga0105356, IMG submission 83502) | Methane-oxidizing microbial communities from mesocosms in the Gulf of Mexico - GOM9D Gulf of Mexico | ecosystem: Environmental > Aquatic > Marine > Cold seeps | place: Gulf of Mexico...
CCAATATTTGCAATGGTTGATACAAATTCTGACCCAAGACAGGTGGATTATGTAATTCCAGCAAATGATGATGCTTCTAAATCTATAGAAAAGATATTAACTCATGTAACCGAAGCTATCGCTGATGGTTTATCTGAAAGAAAAGCTGAAAAATCGGCAAAAGCTGAAGGTAGTGATGCTCCAAAGGCAGAAGCTAAAGCTGAAACTAAAGCAGAAGCTCCAAAAGCAGAAGCTAAAGTAGAAGCTCCAAAAGTTGAGGCTAAAGTAGAAGCTCCTAAAGCAGAAGCTAAAGCGGCTGCACCTGAAGCGTCTCAAGAAGAAGAATAAAACTATTTTAATACAGTACAAAAGTCGTTTGATTCTTTTCCCGTAAAAAAATTAAACGACTTTTATTTTATAATAAAAACTCATGGAAAACACAGTAAAAATTAGCGCTGCAGACGTAAAAAATCTAAGAGAAGCAACTGGCGCTGGAATGATGGATTGTAAAAATGCATTAGTAGAAGCTGAAGGAAATTTTGATAAAGCAATTGAAGTTTTACGTAAAAAAGGTCAAAAAGTTGCAGCTAAAAGAGCAGATCGTGAATCTACTGAAGGATTAGCAATTACAAAAATTAATGATGACAACACTGTTGGTGTTGCTATTGTATTAGCTTGTGAAACTGATTTTGTTGGAAAAAATGATTCATTCAAAGTATTAGCTGGTGAATTTGTTGCTATTGCACTTAATCACTCTGATAAAGAATCTTTCTTAGCTGCTGATTTTGGTGGTATGACTGTTGCTGAAAAACTAGTTGAACAAACTGGTGTCATCGGTGAAAAAATTGAAATCACTGCTTTCGAAAGATTAGAAGCTGCATTTGTGGGATCTTATACACATATTGGTAAAATTGCTGCTCTTGTTGGATTAACTGATTCTGTTGACAATGCAGGTACTTTAACCAAAGATTTAGCTATGCAAGTGGCTTCAATGGGCGCTACGACTTTATCTTATAAAGATTTTGACCCTGCCTATGTTGCCTCAGAAACTGAAGCGAGAATTGCTGTAATAGAAAAAGATAATATTGAACTTGGTCGTTTAGGAAAAACTCTTAAAAACGTACCACAATATATTTCTATGTCACAATTGACTGCAGAGGTATTAGCTCAAGCTGAAGAAGCTGCTAAGGCAGAACTTAAAGCTGAAGGTAAACCAGAGCAAATCTGGGACAGAATTCTTCCAGGAAAAATGGACAGATTCATTTCTGATAACACCACTCTAGATCAAGAACAATGTTTACTCGATCAGGATTTTATCAAAGATGAAAAAATGAATGTTGCAAAATACGTTAGCTCTTTCGGCGATGTTGCTGTAACAGGATTTCAGCGTGTTTCGTTAGGCTAAGCCTTATCGTAATCATATAAAATAAAAAAGCTTCAATATTTCTATTGAAGCTTTTTTATTTTATATCTTTTTTTAATTGGTGTTTAATCTTTCAATCTTTAAGACTCCCAAAATCTTACCCGTCTTGGTTGGGTCATCTGAAAGCGGTAAACCCATTCTCACTTTAATAGTTTCACTGCCTGGTGCATTTTCAGAGGCATAGGTCTCTCCTTCATCGGTACCAGCATCAATAGCGTGTAACCTAATCGTCGCTTCTTCTACTAAGGTGTTTTCAGTGGTCACTAAATTAAAGGAATCCATACCTAAATACCAATCTGGACTAGGTGATATTCGTGTCACAAAACTCAGTAAAGTCGTATTTGGAGTCACATTTATAGTAAAACTTTTGACCTCAGTTGGACCAATGTCATCTGTCGTTGAAACAACCGTCGTTTGATTCTCATCTTGACCTCCTGAATGTTCCGATATAAGCGTACTCATATCTCCCTCTTCAGCATATAATTTCAGCCCAGGAGTGGCGAGACTTCCTTCAGTAAAAAGACTTGTTGTATTACCATGAGCCATTAAAAATAGACCGTCAAAACTAGCGTCATCTGGGTAATCTGTGGCATGGAACTCCGTGGTGAAATCTGGCTCAAAAGTCACTTTATACGAGGCCTGGATAACAACACCACCCGAGCCTTCTCCAGATGGGGTATCATCATTGGAAGAACAACTAAAACAGAGCGCAACTATGACTAAAGTAAACAGTTTAAAATTTCTTTTCATTATGTTTTTTTTTATAAATATAATCATATCTCATTTATAAATTATTAAGATTCCTAATTTAAAAGAAATGTGTGCTATATTTGCAGCACATCAAAAAATTATAATGAAATATAATAGAATTCTTTTAAAATTATCCGGAGAGGCCCTAATGGGAGAAAGACAATATGGAATTGATCCAGATCGTTTAGCTGAATATGCTCAAGACATCAAACAACTTAAAGAAAAAGGAGTGGAAGTCGCGATTGTTATTGGTGGTGGAAATATTTTTAGAGGAGTGGCCGGCGCTAGCAATGGAATGGATCGTGTTCAAGGGGATCATATGGGTATGTTAGCTACCGTTATTAACGGATTAGCATTACAGAGTGCTTTAGAAGATGCCGATGTTCCTACACGCTTGCAAACCGCAATTAAAATTAACGAAGTCGCCGAACCCTTTATACGCAGAAAAGCGATGAGACATCTTGAAAAAGGTCGTGTCGTAATATTTGGAGGAGGCACGGGAAATCCTTATTTCACAACAGATTCAGCTGCAGTATTACGTGCTATTGAAATTGAGGCTGATGTTATTTTAAAAGGAACTAGAGTGGATGGTATTTATACTGCCGATCCAGAAAAAGACGCCGCAGCAGTAAAATTTGATTATATTAGCTTTGATGATGTTTTAAGAAAAGGACTTAAAGTTATGGACACAACGGCCTTTACTCTAAGTCAAGAAAACAATCTGCCAATTATTGTTTTTGACATGAATAAAAGAGGAAATTTATTCAAAGTTGTTTCCGGAGAGAATATTGGTACAACAGTAAATTTGTAAAATTTTCTAAATTTGTTAGGCTCAATTATTGAACCTATAGATTAAAATACACATAACATGAACGACGAATTACAATTTATTTTAGATACTTCAGCAGAAGCTATGGTCAATGCCTTAAAGCATTTAGAAAAGCAATTTGTTAATATTAGAGCTGGTAAGGCCAGCCCTGCTATGCTTGGGAGTGTCATGGTTGATTATTACGGCTCTCAAACACCTTTATCACAAGTTGCCAACGTCAATACTCCCGATGGACGTACTATAACTGTTCAGCCCTGGGAAAAGAGTATGCTTCAAGAAATTGAAAGAGGAATAATGATCGCCAACATTGGATTTAATCCTATGAATAATGGTGAAACAATTATTATAAATGTACCGCCTTTAACGGAAGAAAGACGTCGCGAATTAGCAAAACAGGCTAAAGCCGAAGCAGAAGAAGCGAAGATAGGTGTTAGAAATGCGCGTAAAGATGCCAATAATGACATCAAAAAAATGGATGACGCTTCTGAAGATGTGAAAAAAAATGTAGAAATGGATATTCAGGACATGACCGATACTTATGTAAAAAAAGTCGAGGACCTATTTCATGCCAAAGAAAAAGAAATTATGACAGTTTAAACAAGAGCGACACTAAAGTCGCTTTTTTTATGTTATATATACTCAAAATATATTTAGGACGGTTTAATGAAGTATTTCATTTTTTTTATTTTTCTTGTAGGCCTCAACTGTAGCTCACAAGCACAGATTAAAACCAGACACCAAGAACCCCAAACAACCCAAAATGACTCGCTTAAAAAAGCTGCGTTTTTAAGTCATTTAGGCAATGGATATTTCCCGACTAAATATGTCAATATTGATTTAAGATATTTAATTAAATACAATCAACATGAAGGGTTTAGAACAGGCCTAGGTGGAATTACTAATACCGCCTTTTCTAAAAATTTCCGTATTCAGGGATATTCCGTTTATGGTTTTTTAGATCATCGATTTAAATACAGCATTGGCGGCGGATTCCGTATTTCAAAAAAAACCAATACCTGGATAAATCTTACCTATACTGATGATTTACAAGAAACAGGGAGTTCAAATTTCTTAACAGACAAACGCTTTTTTCAATTTTTTGAGCCGCGATTAATTAATATCGATTTATTTCATAAACATATTTCTAAAACGATCTCCATTGAACATCAATTGCATTCAAATATTATAACCGAGACTCAATTTGGCATCAGTCGCATTAATCCCACTTATAATTACAGCTTCAATTTAGGTGATAAAGGCTCCTTTTCAAGTTTTAATTTAACCACGGCAAAAATAGCCCTACAATGGAGTCCATTTAGCGCGTTTGAACACAGCTCAAGCGGATTTAAGGAAACCAAAAAAGGCTTTCCTAAATTCACCTTCCAATACACAAAAAGTTTCTCAAACATCATGGATGGGGATTTCAGTTTTTCAAAATTTGATTTCAGAACCATTCAAGAGTTAAAGTCTCAAAATGATGCCGTCACACAAATTGTGCTTACTGGTGGCATAGCAAAAGGAGATATGCCCATTAGTCATATGTATCACGCATACCCAAATAATGTAAATAAAGAAACCATTCTCAACCGATTTTCAGTTGCTGGAACTAACAGTTTCGAAACCATGTTTTTTAATGAGTTTTTTTCAGATAAATTTGTCACTCTTCAACTAAAACACAAGCTTCAGCCTTTTAATATCTCGCCTTGGTTTAAACCACAACTGGTATTAATCTCAAGATATGCCTTCGGAGAAATGTCTCAAATCCAAAGACATGAAAACATAAATTTCAACACGCTTGAGAACGGTTTTTTTGAATCCGGCCTAGAGATAAATAAGTTATTTTTTGGGTTTGGCTTGAGTTTCGCCTATCGCTATGGGGCATATCACCTTCCAAAATTTGAAGACAATATTGCCTTAAAATTCACCTTTAATATTAATCTGGATAAATAATTGTAAAACACGTGTTTTAGCTTATTTATCTGTACATTTTATCTACCTTTGCGCCATTAAATTAAGCTATGGCAAAATTGTTTTCTGTAGGCTTTTGGGGAGCCGTTGCACGATTGATTCTTCGAAATAGAATAGGTATTATCATTGTTGTTATAGCAGCGACCTGTTTTTTTGGATCACAATGGGATAAAATGCGATTTACCTATACCGAAGCAAATCTATTACCCGACGATCACGACGTAAATTTAAAGTATAATGCCTTTCTGGAAACCTTTGGTGAAGAAGGGAATTTAATCGTACTTGGTGTTAAAGATTCATCATTGTTCACGGTTGAAAATCTGAATGCTTGGAACGCCCTCTCCAGTAGCTTTAAATCTTATGATGAAGTTGAAACTGTAGTTGCGATTAGCGACCTTCAAAAGCTCGTTAAAAACAACAGGACTAAACAGTTTGATTTAGAACCTTTTATTGTTGATTCTATTTCCTCGGTCGCTCAATTAGAAACATTAGAAGAACAACTGTTCGAGCAGTATCCGTTTTACGATAATTTTTTATTTAATAAAGACAGCAAGACCATCCGCTCTGCGATTTATTTAGAGAAGACTATTGTAAATACATCCGCCAGAAAAGAGTTTATAACCACAGCGCTTATCCCAAGGATTGAAGCCTTTGAAAACAAGTACAATCTAGATGTTCGCATTTCTGGAATGCCCTATATACGCACTTTAAATTCTCAAAATATTATCGATGAAATAGGAACGTTTATAAGTGCTGCTCTATTAGTCACATCGCTGATATTCTTTTTCTTCTTTAGATCGTTCAGGGCAACCATTATTTCAATGTTTATCGTCCTCATTGGCGTCATGTGGACATTCGGAATTATTGGTCTCTTAGAATACGAAATTACTGTGCTTACAGCATTAATCCCTCCATTAATCATCGTCATTGGGATTCCCAACTGTATTTTCCTCATAAATAAGTACCAGCATGAAGTACAAAAACATGGGAATAAGGCAAAATCCTTACAACGTGTAATTACCAAAATAGGAAATGCCACCTTAATGACCAATGTGACAACAGCCTCTGGTTTTGCAACTTTTATTATTACAGACAGTAAATTACTCACAGAATTTGGAATTGTAGCCTCATTGAGTATTCTTGCAATTTTCATACTATGTCTGCTCATAATTCCAATTATTTACAGTTTTATGCCAATGCCCAAAGACAAGCATTTGGAGCATTTAAACAAACGCTGGATAAATGGTTTTGTCGATTGGATGGAACATAGCGTGAGACACAAAAAGATCACTATCTATATAACTTCGTTGATCTTACTGATCGTTAGTATTATTGGGATTTATCAAATAAAAATATCGGGAAGTCTTATAGAAGACATGCCACAAAAAGCAGATTTCTTTAAAGATATCCGTTTTTTTGAAGAAGAGTTTAACGGGATTATGCCCTTAGAAATAATGGTAGATACCAAACGCAAAAAAGGGGTAATGAAACTCTCAACCCTAAAGCGTATGAGTGAACTTGAAGACCTAATTATTGAAACTCCAGAATTGTCAAAACCAATTTCAGTCGTTAGCTTGGTAAAATACTCGAAGCAAGCTTATTACAATGGGAATCCAAAATATTACCAACTTCCAACCGCTCAAGAAAATAGCTTTATACTGTCCTACGCTAAGAACTCATCATCAAATGTCAATTTGCTAAAAAACTTTGTGGATAGCACTGGTCGATATGCTCGCATCACAACATTCATGAAGGATGTAGGCATCGATAAAATGGAGCGCATTGAAGAAAACCTTCTTAATAAAATAGATAAGGTACTCCCAGATGACAAATATGACGTCACGATAACCGGGAAAGCTTATTTATTTCAAAAAGGGACAAAATACTTGGTCAATAATTTAATCCTATCCTTATCCTTAGCCATCGTATTAATTTCCATTTTTATGGCATATATGTTTCGATCTTTAAGGATGATTATAGTCTCCTTAATTCCAAATTTAATTCCCCTTCTAATCACAGCAGGACTCATGGGATATTTAGGAGTTCCCATCAAGCCTTCAACTATTTTAGTTTTTAGTATTGCCTTTGGAATTTCTGTTGATGACACCATTCACTTTCTTGCCAAATACAGACAAGAATTACAGGCCAATCATTGGAAGATTAAAAAATCTGTTTACGCCGCATTACGTGAAACAGGAGTGAGTATGTTTTATACCTCAATTGTTTTATTCTTTGGGTTTTCAGTATTTGTTATTTCAAATTTTGGAGGAACCGTAGCTCTTGGCGCATTGGTATCAGCAACCTTATTATTTGCCATGTTAGCAAATCTACTGTTGTTACCTTCCCTATTATTATCCTTAGAAAGGAGTATTGCAAACAAGGAAGTTTTAAAAGAACCAAACTTTAGAATTATACCAGAAGAAGATAAAAAAGCAGAAGAAGATAAATTATAAATTCTAAGCTTAATTTTTGGAATATTGAGTCTTTTTATTTTGGCTCTTGAAAGCCGATTTCTTTATCTTTGTTTATTAAATTAAAATCAAAATCATGGAACTTAGTACAGTTGCGAAATTATTATTACAAGATAAAACACCAATTGAAATAGAAGCAAAAGGATGGGTTAGAACCTTTAGAGCGAATCGTTTTATCGCCTTAAATGATGGTTCGACTATCAATAATATTCAATGTGTCATTGATTTTGAAAATACAGATGAAACGCTGTTAAAGAGAATCACAACAGGTGCTGCTGTACATATCAAAGGAACGCTTGTAGAAAGTCAGGGTAAAGGGCAATCTGTAGAAGTCAAAGTATCTACTATTGAAATTCTCGGGGACTCAGACCCTGAAGAATACCCTATTCAACCTAAAAAACACTCTTTTGAATTTCTTCGTGAAAACGCGCATTTACGTACACGAACAAACACCTTTAGTGCAGTCATGAGATTGCGTTCTTCATTATCCTTTGCCATCCATAAGTACTTTAATGAAAATGGATTTTATTATATGCATACGCCTATAATTACAGGAAGTGATGCTGAAGGTGCTGGTGAGATGTTTCGCGTGAGTAATTTAGATTCTAAAAAACCTGAATTAACCGAAAATGGGGACATTGACTATTCTAAAGATTTCTTTGGCAAAGAAACCAACCTCACCGTTTCGGGGCAATTGGAAGCAGAAACCTATGCTATGTCACTCGGTAAAGTATACACCTTCGGCCCTACATTTAGAGCGGAAAACTCAAATACATCAAGGCATTTATCCGAATTTTGGATGATCGAGCCTGAAGTCGCTTTTATGGATTTAGCGGGTAATATGGACCTCGCAGAAGCCTTCATGAAATCGGTTATCAGTTATATTCTTGAACACAACAAAGAAGATTTGGCCTTTTTAGAGAGTCGTTTAATTCAAGAGGATAAATCAAAACCACAGGCCGAACGCAGTGAGATGTCTTTAACAGACAAATTAAAGTTTGTTGTAGACAATAACTTTAAGCGAGTTAGTTATACTGAAGCCATCGATATTTTACGTAATTGTAAGCCAAATAAGAAAAAGAAATTCAAGTATATCATCAACGAGTGGGGTGCCGATTTACAAAGTGAGCACGAACGATTTTTGGTTGAAAAACACTTTAAATGTCCGGTGATATTATTTGATTATCCGGCGAATATCAAAGCCTTCTATATGCGATTAAACGATGACGGTAAAACGGTTCGGGCGATGGATATTTTATTCCCAGGCATTGGAGAAATTGTCGGTGGTGCACAACGTGAAGAACGATTAGATGTACTAAAAGAAAAAATGGCAGCCATTGATATCGATGAAAAAGAATTATGGTGGTATTTGGATCTTAGAAAATATGGAACTGCCGTTCATTCTGGTTTTGGCCTTGGCTTTGAACGTTTGGTGATGTTCGCTACCGGAATGAGTAATATTAGAGATGTAATTCCTTTTCCAAGAACACCTCAAAACGCAGAATTTTAGTAACTTGCTGTAAAATATTTTTAATGAAAACAATCTATGTTCGTTATGAGTATAGATTGTTTTTTTTATTTTTATAAAAACCCAAATAAAAATGCTTAAGCAGTATTTACAATTTAAATTATCACAGAAGCTATCTCCTCAACAAATCCAATTGATGAAGTTGATACAGTTACCTACACAGGCTTTTGAACAGCGATTAAAACAAGAGCTTGAAGAAAATCCAGCTTTAGAAAACGGCAAAGAGGATACCGATAATATTGAAGATACTTTTGAAAACGCATCCGATGAGCTTAACGACAATGATTCGATCAACGCTGAAGATATAAATATTGATGACTATTTAAGTGATGATGAAATTCCTGAGTATAGAATGCAGGCTAATAATTACAGCATTGATGACGAGGAGAAAAGCATCCCTTATGCCTCTGGAACTTCATTTCCACAATATTTAAAAACACAATTAAATACCTATCGATTAAATGACGAAGAATATCAAATCGCCGAGTTTTTGATAGGCAGTGTTGATGGTAGTGGCTATATCCGTAGACCATTATTAGATATCATGGACGATTTAGCATTTACCCAAAATGTATATACCACAGAAGATAAAATAGAAAGCATTCTAAAAATAGTACAGCAGCTAGACCCTGCAGGTGTAGGTGCCAGAAATTTAAAGGAGAGTTTAAGCATTCAATTACAGCGCAAAACCAAAACTCAAAATATTGAATTAGCCCTTAATATTGTAGACAAAGCATTTGAACAATTTTCTAAAAAACATTATTCCAAACTACTTCATAAGTTTGATATTAGTGAAATTCAACTCAAAGATGCCATTTTAGAGATTGGACGTTTAAACCCAAAACCTGGTGGGTCCTATTCTGGAAACAACAGAATGGTCGAACATGTTGTTCCCGACTTCAATATTAAAATTTCCGACGGCGAATTGGAGCTCACACTAAATGGAAGAAATGCCCCTGAACTTCATGTCTCAAGGGAGTACAATAACATGCTTAAAGGCTACAAGGAGGCCAAAGACAAATCTAAATCACAGAAAGATGCTGTTTTATTTATAAAACAAAAACTAGATGCCGCCAAATGGTTTATTGAAGCCATAAAACAACGTCAGCAAACATTATACATTACCATGAGTGCAATTATGCACTACCAAAAAGAGTATTTCCTAAGCGGTGATGAGATCAAACTTAAACCCATGATCTTAAAAGATATCGCCGATGAAATTGAAATGGATGTATCTACTGTATCTCGAGTTGCAAATAGTAAATATGTCGATACGCCATATGGCACTAAATTAATTAAAGAATTTTTTAGCGAATCGATGAAAAATGATCAGGGTGAAGATGTGTCGACCAGGGAAATAAAGAAAATTTTAGAGTTAGTCATAGAAAATGAAAATAAGCAAAAGCCCCTCACGGACGAAAAATTAGCCGTGCATTTAAAAGAAAAGGGCTATCCAATAGCAAGGCGTACAGTTGCAAAATATAGAGAACAGCTCGATATACCCGTAGCACGTCTCAGAAAACAAATGTAAGGTGAATAGTATTTTAAAAAGCATTTCGTCTATCTTTCATCCCCTTTTCATGCCATTGCTTGGGGCGAGTTTCTATTTTTCAAAATCGCCAAGATTTTTACCACCCCCGATCATAAAGGCTAAACTATTATCTATTTTATTACTTACCATAGTCCTCCCTATTCTTGTGTTTTACTTACTCAAGACGCTGCGTAGGGTAAATTCTATTCACTTAAAAACAACAAGAGAACGGATATTACCACTTGGCATAAGTTGCATCATAACTATTGTGATTGTTCAGCGTGTTTTACCCTATTCCGAACTTATAGAACTATACTGTTTTTTTATAGGGGTATTATTGTCTACGCTCACCTGTTTAATGCTTGCTGTGTTGAAATTTAAAGCGAGTATCCATATGATAGCTTCAGCAGGAGTACTGATGTTTTTTATAGCCATTAGCATTCACTTTAGTATAAATATTAACGCTAGCATTGCTTTGTTTTGTATTATAATAGGTGCCATTGCTACCTCAAGACTTCATTTAAAAGCACATTCAAATATTGAACTAATCATCGGTTTTTTCGTGGGTCTAATTCCACAAATAATCATGTTGAATTATTGGTTATAATTCCATAGTTTTTTTTCAATCCCTCTTAAAGGAGATAAAACATAATTCCAATTTTAACAGCATTAAAGGCAATAGGTTTCCCGTCGAGCAAGGCTTCCTCTTTAAATAGTTGATTAAGCCCATAGTACAGATGCATATTCCATGTATTATAGCCAACACTTAAGGTCAAACCGTATTGCAGCGTATTGAAATCTGTGATGTTTTTTTGCTTTATATTTTGACTTGCATTGACAAATTTGCTTGTAGAGGCAAATAAATAGCCGAGTTTAAACCCTGTATAAACTCTCCAAAACTTATAGCTCTCAGCTGTAGAGGTTCGCCATCTTAATTCGAAAGGCATTTCAATGAGGTGTCTCGAAAACTTATTCTTAGTAAATTCTGAGTTATCAAGAAGCTTATAAGTAATCTCACCTTGTTGGGCTTTAGAAATGAGCAGATCTTGATTAAAAGAATTGGCCGAATAACCAAGCCCTAAGCCTAAAGACCAATTTCTATTTTTATTAATTGGCATATCCTTTATAAACCCAAAGTGAAATCCGCTTGAAAAGCCATTTTGGGACATTCCCTCGGGCATAGATCCTAAAACATTATAGGTAATACCAATATAAAATTGGTCCTCTTTATAAAGCGAATCTATCGCCGCCAAAGTCCCTGATTGACCAAAGGTATAATGACTACTCATAAAGGCAATAAAGCACACAATAATTAATCTCATAATAATATCTCTGTCAATTAAAAGAAAGGCTTTAGATCATCATTTCAAAAGTATTATAAATAAAAAAGGCATTCTCATGAGAATGCCTTTTTTATTTATACCAATTAATTTATTTCTAATTTTTAGAAACATCTCCTTTTATAGAAGCATAATTAATTTTCAAAGCGTTAACTTTTCTAAGTTCTTGCTTAACATCTCCTACCAATCCCATATTTGTATTTTTATCTACTTTTAAAGATGTAATCAAAAATGGAATCTCTTCTTCTCTCTTATCATTTCTTTCAGCAGCAATAAATGCTCCAACTTCGGATATTTGTGCCATCCTATCATTAAGTTGAATTATGGCCTCTGTTCCATATTTTTTATAGCCACTACTTGGTTTACCCATATAAATATACATAACCAAGTTTTTCTTCTCTAATTTTTCAACTTCAGAAGCTGTAGGTAAGCTGTTTTCAATCATAAGAGAATTATCTCTCATTACTGTAGCTACCATAAAAAAGAACAATAACATAAAAACAATATCTGGTAAAGATGCTGTATTAATTGCCGGCAGACCACTGCCTTTTTTCTTTTTAAATTTAGACATATTATAATGTTGTATTAAATTCTAAATTACTATTGTTGCACCTCAGAAAGCTTTTGAGGATATTCCTTTTTAATCTGGGATATCTGCTCTTTAAGCCGCTCTTTATTCCCTACCCAATTAACATCTTTTGCGTTTTTTTGCATTTCTGCAAAAGACTTATTAAATAGTTGTTGTGCTCTCTTATTTCTCAACACATTGTATGCCGCTACCAGTTCATTTTGAACTGAAATATAAGTACCATACGATGTTTTACGTTCGTTCTTCAAAGAAATAATCGCCTTGTCTGGATGATCAGATGAATTTGTGTTTTTAGCACCCTGACAGTAATCACATCTATTACCATCTTTATCGGTACCACCACCATTATCTAAAAACTCAACAGCTGCCTGTCTAATGTCTTTAATATCCATGATTTCATCTTCAACCATTATTTGGTCATTATTATTAATAAGAACAGTAAAAATGTTCTTCTGCTTAATAATCACATCTTCTTCTGAGTCCTCTATAGGTGGAAGTTTTCGGTTAATACCCGAATCCTTTTCCATGGTAGTCGTTACTAAGAAAAATATCAATAATAAGAAGGCAATGTCGGCCATAGAGCCTGCATTAACTTCTGGTGCTGCTCGTTTTGCCATAATTACTTAATCATTTTTTTAATTCCTGAAAATAGTATTGAACAGATCGCTATGATACCCAAAATATAGAAGGATACGATTCCTGCACCTACTATTTGAGAATTTCCATCTGTAACCTGAACACCTTGATCAAAATACGCCGTTGTATCTCCTCCTGAAACAGAGTAAGAAATAGCTAAGACTGCTACAAAAGCACCTGCACCTATTAATGTACTCTTAAGAGATCCTGAATTTGAAAATAAATTTTTGATAACAAAAATTACTACAAAGGTCAAAATCAATCCAAAAACCACATAAGCAACATAGGCCATTTGATCTACTGTACTCGTATCTTCTCCTGCTTTAAAGGCCGCATCAATAGCGGTATCTCCAGCCGAGATAATTAATATCAATAATATCGCACCTACTAAACTTAATAACGCCGCTACTATCTTAAATATTTTATGTAAATTCATAATAATATATGATTTTAAAGGGTTATTACTTCTTGTGTCTAATCAATAGATCCATCAATGTAATAGATGC
>Ga0105356_10004428_pt1 | contig 13547 bp, 17 predicted proteins | sample GOMGulsemesocosm_3_FD_83502 | JGI IMG/M metagenome (GOLD analysis project Ga0105356, IMG submission 83502) | Methane-oxidizing microbial communities from mesocosms in the Gulf of Mexico - GOM9D Gulf of Mexico | ecosystem: Environmental > Aquatic > Marine > Cold seeps | place: Gulf of Mexico...
CGTCACCAGGTTTTATTTCCAAAACGGAATTAACACTTGTAGTTATCTCACCCACTTTTAGCTCTAATTGTACTTGGAGATTAGAAAATAATTTATTTGAAAATTCATTGTTGTTGTTCATTTCACTATCCTATAATAAGTTTTGACGTGTCATTTTCTGAAATAAATATATTATTAGCCAGAATCGATTCTTTATATAAAATTTGCAATCCATCTTTCTTTTTTCTATTGGTTTTTATTACATCTCCAACTTTCAAATTCAAAATGGTATTCATATCAAAAGACTGTTCTAATAAACCAATATCTACATCAATTAATTTCTTCATTGCAATTGACTTTATTAAACTTTCATTCATTCGCCTTTTAGGATCTACTCCGAATTCTTTTACGTACAAAGAATCAACAACATCTTTTTTAAATTCAATATAAACTTCACTAGAGAACAAATTAAATTTAAACATATATTTGTGATAGATAGAACTTTCATTCCTAAGACAAGAATCAAATCGTTCAAGACTAAGTAATTCTGATATGTTATTTTTAATTACATGGTCCACAAAAAAATCATCAACATTATCTTTACATATAAATTCACTACCGTATAAATAAGACATAATCCCATATCTTAAATCATCATTGAAATAGATATTAATATTTCCTTCATACAACTCAACCTTACTAAAACTTTTAATATAAACTTCAATTTTATCAAAATCCACTAAAGTAAAACCAGACGTAAAAGTAGATAAAGGCGACAGTTCAATTGTGTTTTTCATATAAGACAAAATAATTTCATCTATTAATTTTATTTTAAAAATACTCATTACCGTCCAGTGCTATTATAAAGTTGTTCAATCAATTGATTGGATATTGTCATCACTCGAGAACTAGCTTGATAAGAACGCTGAATGACCATCATGTCACCAAACTCTTGTGCCAAATCAACATTCGACAATTCTAGTGATCCACTAATAATTTTAGCTTCAACTCCGTCACCTATTGTTTTAACATCAGGTATTCCTTTTTTAGATGTTAATAAGTGACCAGTTTTCACTTCAAATAATTCATAATTGTCTACGGTGACAAAACCTATTGAAGCGATGTCCTTTTTATTACCATTTGCATATTCAAGCTTTACAACACCTTTCTCGTCAATTGAAATATCTTTAAAAGGTATATCTTGATGCCCATCAACATCTTTAACCTGAAGGCTAGATGATGCTCCAGCTAAGAGTAATCTTGTTCCAAATCGAGACCCATTTTGACCAAAATTTATTTCAATCGATTGTCCATCCGTTGTATTAACCGATATTTTTTCTTTTCCTGGTTTGAGTGAACCACCTAAATCAAACTCAATTATACCATCACCAATTTTATTACCCTTATCACCTGTAACTTCTACTTTCCAAATGTCTTCTTCTAAATGAACAACAATATTTAGCTTTTTATTTTTTCCTTTTAAATCAATATACGTAATATTTTCAACATCTACACGATCATCATTTTTAGTCAACTCACCATTGATAACAATATTCGTTGTTGATTCATATGGAATTGATTTAATACCATCTAATGAGATATTACTTATTGAGCCATTTTCATTAATTCCAACAACTTCAAATCCAGATAATTTATCAACTAAGACATCATCAATATTAAAAGCAAGAGCACCTGCTCGAGTATATAAAAATTCATCACCATTTTTTAAGACAAATAAAGCTCGCCCATCAATAAATAAATCTGTTTTATTTCCCGTTTGAGATACCTCACCTTGAGAAAAATCCTCTCTTATATCAGATATTGATGAACCAACCCCTTTTCCATTTGCTGAAAGATTAGTGGCAAAGCTATCCTTAGCTTTGAAACCAGGTGTTTGCATGTTCGCAATGTTATCACTAAGTACATCTAACGCTTTTGAACTTGTAAACATTCCTGACAAGCCATTATAAAAAGACTGAAACATAACATTACTCCTTATTATCGTTATAAATTTTCTTGATTTGACTCATAGGTAAATCATTTATATAAAACTCATTATTATCTTCATCTTTCGCCTTTATCGTGACAATCACGCCTGTTTGAGTAAATCCAACTGAAAGAACCTCACCCAAAACATCACCATTAATGGTTGACGTTTCAACCATCTTGCCTATTAGTCCAGTACCATGCGTTGATTCCACAAGATTCTTTATTGACGAAAGCTCATTATTAGTTACCCGACTAGATTCAAGTAATGAAAACTGAGCCATTTGAGCTAAAAAATCTTGATTGTTAACAGGTTCTAGTGGATCTTGGGCTTTAAGCTGAGACATAAATAATTTAATAAAATCATCTTGCCGTAACTGTGGACTTGTATCTTTACTGGCTTCAGATAATCCTGCTGAAGATATCGCATTAACTGGCATTTATTGTCCTTTTAAAACCATTATAAATTAACTGAATAGGTTTATTATTAAATAGTAAATGTTCTCGAATATATTGTTCTATTTTATTAACATTCAAATCACGACTAAAATCTCGATACAATAATCTAACTCCACATTCACTATCAATCATCTTAAAAAATATTCTTTTATACTCATTAGTATCATAAACAGGTAGCTGGAAAACTTCATTTCTTTCTCTCGGTAATTTACTAACATTATCAACACTCGAATATTTTGAAATGTTAGAAATGCTGGAAAAAACTGATGTGACGTTTTTAATCTTAGAAAGTTCTATACTTTCTTTATCCGCTATATTCACTTCCAGATTAACTAACGACCATGTATTAATTGATCTTCCTTGATATTTTTCAATAATAAAATCTGATGTAAATAAATTTAAATTTTTAGGTTCAATATTATCAAATTGACCCAAAGCACAAGACGATTGAAAGAAACCGAAATTAGAATTTGAAACAGCCTCCTTCATTTTTATATTTATTAAAAAATTCAATTTTTCTTGCTTAGACAACCCATCACTTATCATGGCTAATTTCTGAGCTAAATATAACACATCTTCTGTTTTATATTTTTTAACATCCCCGTTATCCGAAAACTCTTTAACTTCATTTTTATAAGATGTTTCTTTTTCGTTTTTATTCTGAAGCAATTTTTTAAAGTCATTATTAAGTTCTTTTCTATCACTCCCAGTACTATTTAAATACAAATTACCATTTGAATTTAAATTAATTTGTTCCATATAATATTTGCTCCAACAGTTCCGAATTTTGGTTGTGTTGGGCGACACGTCTATTAATATCTAACAGCCCATCATTTATTGATTCAGTATGAGATTTAACAGCTTTTATTTTTAAATTAATTATTTCTAGTTCTTTCTTTGAACTATGGACCTTATCTATCATTATTTTTATTTCATAATCAATATTTTTTTTACACTTCAAATTTTCTTCTATCGCACTTAAATAGAAACTATTAATTGCAACTTTCAACAGTCCAATATTACCATCAGATAAAAACAGCTCTGCACCTTCAAGTTTATCTTTTTCAATATTGAGTTTATTCAATTCATTTTCCTGCTCTTTAATAGTCGCTGTAAGTTTTATTTCTTCTAATTTTAAATTATTTCTTTTATATTTAAGCAGTTTTAATATTTTTTTAGACATTCATTTAATCACCTTAATGATTATTCCAACAAAATAATTCTTCATCAAATAATATTTTATTTTCTATCGTTTTATCAATATCAACATTGCTTCCTTTGATGTACATCCCAGTGTTAATGAAGTCATATAACTCTTCATATTTACTATAAACCGAACGCACTAATCTTTCATAAGAAAGTCTATCCTCATTAAATAGGTCACTAATTATTCGAGAGCGACTCTGCAAAATATTTATCGCTGGATATAATCCAAAATTTGAAACCTTTCTATCTAAAATAATATGACCATCTAAAATACCTCGCATAAAATCAGATACAGGGTCATTAAAATCGTCGCCATCAACTAAAACCGCCATCACTGACGTAATACTACCTCCATTTCTAAAGGCACCACACTGCTCAACTATTTTAGATATTTCTGAAAATACTGAAGGTGGATATCCTTTAGCTACGGGTAACTCTCCTCGACTAATAGCCAGCTCCCTCAAAGAATGCGCAAGTCTAGTTATAGAATCTATAGTAAGTAGTACATTCTTTCCCTGCTCTGCATAAAATTTTGCATATGCTAAAGCAGTATAAATAGCCCTTCTTTTCATGCTAGGTGTGTCTTCAGTAACAGAAACAATTAAAATTAAATGATCATTAGCTTCATCTACAATATATTTATTATAAAAATCTACCGCTTCGCGACTACGCTCACCTATCATTAGGAATATTTTTATGTCACAGTTAATATTATTATTTAGATTATTAAGTAGTGTTGATTTCCCAACTCCGGAGCCCGAAAATATACCTAATTTCTGCCCTCTTCCAATAGGTAGCAACTTATCGAACAAAGGACAGCAAGTACGGAATATGTCACTGACAGAATCTTTATCTCTTAATGGTATTTGAGTTGGATACACTTCCCGTTCGATTTCTATATCACTTTCTGAATACCCATGAAACCAGCAATCACCATAACCATTTAGAACTTTTCCAAATGGTGAACGCAATAGATTAACCTTAGGTAATTGCTTTTCAAATCTCGCGTATTCCCCTACAGATATTCCAATTATTGGACCTAAAGGAGAGAGCAAGCATAATTCAGTTTTTGAAGAAACAACCTCACAGTGTACCGTTCCGCCTCTTAGAGATTTAATTATGACTGACTCACCCACGATACAACCATGGTGAGCGACTTCGATAAATCCGCCAGATATAGATAAAATTTTCCCATAACAAGCTACCGACGAACTCATTTTCATACTATCTATTAAAGTGTCACATTTAAATTTCATCTACCAAACCTTGAAGAAATTTCTTAACTAATTTATTTTTTTTGTGAGGTGAAATTTCAAATTTCAAATTATCAGTATAGATATTCGCTTCATCTATTTCTAACTCATCACTATAAGTAACTTTTAAATGGTTTAAGAAATTTGGAATTTCACATTCGCCATCGGTAATTAATTTATTACTTAACTCAATCTTAACAAGTGGTATATCAAGATCATCAATAGTTGCCTTTATTTCATGACTAAGAATATTTACTTTTTCATTTGTGTTATAGATACTATTCATCAATTCAACAAATATTTTTACACTATCAGATTTAATAATTTCTCTATTGTCTTTTATTTCAATTTCAATATTTGAAAAAAGAGTATTTAATCTTTTTATAAAATCAGTCATTAACTTTGTTTTTTCTTGACTATTGACGACGTCCTCTCTAAAACGCCTTCGCTCTTCTGCTAATTTCTTGACATCATGCTCCAATTTAAGAGATTCGGTCTTGATATGAGCCTCGAACTCCCTTTTAGTTGTAGCAATAGCCAACTTCTTTTCCTTTTCGAAAGCTAATGTTAGTTCTTTAGAAAAATGTTCTTCTATGAAGCTATTAATATTATTTTTTTCATTTAACACTATTATCATCCAAATAGGCGGTAAGAGAAGATATAGCTATTTTATCAAGAGAATTTAAATAGTTTTCAGCTTCATGGGTGGTTGAAATAGAAAATGTTCTATTCTTTATTAAAAAATCTATTTTATTTCGAGACATAGAAAACTCTGCATTATCAATTAATAACTCAGGAACAATTAATTCATCAACTCTATCTTTTAACCGCCTCACATTATCAACCGTTAATTCAGGTAAATCATTCAGATATAGCATGATTTTTTTTTGATCTGCTTCACTAAATTGTTTTACTACCTCTTCTTGTTGCATACCTGATGCACGTAACAATAGCAGGCAATACAACATTTTATTATTAAGTTTATTTTTCATTTACCCATGCCTGAAGTTCATTAATGATCATCGTTTTTTCATGCTTTGATAGAAGCTTCATTTTTTTTTCTTTATAAGCTTTACATAATAATAAAACTGTAGTGAATAAGAAAAAAACAATTATTAATTGCATCGACCTTTCAGTATATTCAAATGATTCTACTTTTTTCTGAATCGGCAATAATTTTTGTTCCGGTTCTGGCTCAGATTGTTTTAAATTAGAAAAACCATTCATTGGAGCGAGAACCACTGACAAACTATCCCCCCTACCCAGATCAATTCCCAACCCGCTAGACAGTAATGAAGTCAGAGATTCAAATGATAGAGTTTTATTATCTGGTACTATGACACTGACAGAAATACGCTCTAATCTTCCTTGCTGGTAGTCAATCTCTCTCTTAAGATTTTTATAACTGTATTCTTCACTCATAACTTCCAGTTTTGGTTTTTTCCTAGTTCTTTCAGTTGTTTCAGTTTCTCTTTTAATAACAATAGGTTTTTGATCAGAATCGAGGCCTTCTAATACCTCAGTAACCTTGTCATTATTAACCGTTGCCCATGATGAGACTCCAATCAAACTAATATCATAGTAAGGTGCCAACAACTGCTTAACCTTCCCTTCTATTGAAAGTTCTACGTCCTGTTTCATACTGAAAAATGCCATACTTGAGCCACTATCTAATAAGCTAAGTAGCTGGCCTGAATTATCTAAAACATCAACATGATCTTCATTAAGTCCTGTAATCGAATTCGACAACAATCTCTTGGCCGTAATAACAATTGCGTTACGATTGTGCATCTCAACGTGATCAAATGTTAATGTAACCGCAGCTGTAACAGGCTGCTTATTTTTATAGAACGCTCTTTCTTTTGGAAACGCTACATGTACTCGAGCTGCCTCTATACCTTGAATACTCACTAAAGTTTTTTCAAGCTCTCCCTGAATGGCTCTTTGATAATTAATTTTTTGATAAAAATCAGACATGGTATTCTGTTGCTTATCAAATATTTCAAGACCAACAGATTCCGACTTGAACAAGTTATTCTTTGCTAATAGCATCTTAGCCTTACCAATTTGGCTGCTTTCAATAAGAATGCCCCCACCTATTTCAGGATACTTAAAATCAACACCTGAATTTTCAAGTTCCACACTAATTTTAGAAAGTTGCTCCAAAGGCAGATGATCGAATGCTCGGTGATAATTTTTGTTGAATACAATGAAGTACAAGCCAACAACAAAGAGCAGTATTAAAATTGCTCCAATTGAAAAAATAATTTTACCTTGTTTATTTAGTTCCATAATTAAATTTGCATCTTAGTTATTTCTTTATAGGCATCAATTACTTTATCTCTAATAGTAATTGTATATTCTAACGTTAATTTAGCTCTTTCTATTTCTATCAATAATTCATGGAGCTCTATATCCCCCCCTTTCATAACTGACATTATAGATTCATCAATTTTATTTAATTTATTCGTAAAGCTGTCACTCACATCATGATTAATGTTGACATTATCCAACGGTTCAATGTTTAACAATTGATTTGATATAGATTCAATTTTCATTAAATTCACTTTCCAATTTTAAGTGTTTGTTCATTTAATTGTTTTGATAAATTAAAAAGTCTTAAGCTTGCTTCATATGCTCTTTTAACATCACCAAGCTTTACTAATTCCCCTTCAATTCGCGTATCGGCCTTATAAGACACCGATAATTTTCCTCCTTGATTATTCAAAATAGATTCTATTTTTTTTGATTCTGAAAGAATAAGTTCAACTGAATTTATATCTTCAGTACCATTTAACAAGTCCTCTATTAGTGGGAGTTCTAAATTCACACTTTTATTTCCTACAACATCAAGTTTACTCTCAAATGTTTCGTTCAAATTGGCTAAATTTGATGTTGTAGCTTCTAATCTATTCATTTCTAAATTCAAAGCTACTTTAATAACGTCAATTGAACTCAAAGGTTCCACTATTTCATCCCTTTATAAGATAATCGTTCCAATTCCAATCTAGCATTCAACAACGCTATAACTTTCTTCTGTTGACTAGATATCTCAATCGCATTCATAATTAAATCATCAATACTTTTTTTATCTTTAACTAATTTAGCTTCTATACCCGACGGGTCACTTTCATTTACAGCAATAGAAAATTGTTGATTATTAGTCCTTGCTGCCAACATGTTATAATTATTTACATAGTTTCGTGTGTTCAATTGTGTCAATGAGATAGATAATTTATCTAAAAGTATATTTACATCCATTTTAAACCTATAAATTATTGTAAAACTAATTCACCATTTAAAGAACCGGCCTTATCTGCGGCTTGAAGAACAACTATGATATCCCGCGTTGTGAGCCCTAATTTTTTTAATTCTTTAACTAAAATAAATATTGTTGTACCTTCAGAAAAAGAAGATACATTACGACTACTATCATTCACAGATATATTAGTATCAGGTACAATAGCGGTTCTAATTTTACTATTAGTAATATTTTTTAAAAAAATATTACTCGGTTGACTAACCGCATATTGAGTCTTAATACTCAACTCTAAATTTCCGTGAGCGACAGATATTGAATTAATTTTTACATTACCACCCGCTACAATAGTTCCCGTACGCTCATTCACAACAACAATTGATTTAGGCTCTGTTGCTACTTCTAAGTTTTCTATTTTTGCTATTGTTCTAATTAGCTCATTCCCAGAAAAATAATCGACTTTAACCCTTATTTTACCAGAGTGTATGACCTTGGCTTCTAATCCATTATTTAACATTTCATCTGCCATTTTAATAGCTAGGTTGAAATCAGGATCTTTTAAAATGATGCCCACATATCCATCTTTTGTTAAAAAATGCCCATTAACACTACGCTCAACAGTCGCACCTTTAGGAACTAAACCTACCGTAGGATGATTCTTTTGCTCTACGTTACCAAACTGTTCAAACTTATATCCACCAACCGATATAGGCCCTTGCGCTAACGCATACAGATTGCCATCAACAGCTTCTAATGGAGTTAGTAATAATGTGCCTCCAACTAAACTTCTTGCATCTCCAATTGCCGAAACTGAAACATCTATTTTATCTCCCTTTTCTGCAAATGATGTTATTTTCCCTGTAACCATCACGGCAGAAACGTTACGACTATTGATATCATCATTACTCACTATCAAGTTAAACTTGTTCAACACATTTGAAATACTTTTTATCGTTGCCTTATTTCTTCTTGAATCGCCACTTCCAGCTAAGCCAACGACTAACCCATATCCAATTAAAGCATCCTCTCTTTGACCTTCAATACGCGATATATCTTTTACCTTAACGTAATTATCTGCAAATACGGCTGATGAAAATAGTATTGCGATAATATAAATATAAATATAAATTTTAAATGATATTCTCATACTCAAAACCCTAACCATCTAAACAATGTCCTAAATATATTCGGATTCCGATTATTATTCACTTCACCAATCCCACTCAGCTCTATTCTTGCCGATTCAATTCTAGAAGAAAGAATAAAATTATTTGCATTAAGATCATCAGCTCTAATAAACCCTTTAAGGGTTATTTTTTGTTCTTCTCCATTTACAGTCACAAATTGGGCGCCTTCGACTTCGAGCATCCCATACTCGTCAATATCGATTATTCGTGATGTAATTGTTGCTCTAATAGCCCCATTCCTAGAGGTACTGGAATCACCATTTAGGCTACTATCTAAACCTAACCCCAATTTATAAGATTCATTTTGCACAACTGATGATGCAGTTAAAGAATGTTCATTATCAGCATTGAGACCTGCAGATGACGATGCTTTTGCACTTTCATTAATCAATATAGTTACAATGTCACCAATAGAGTTCGATCGCTTATCAGACCATTGAGCTTTATATTTATCTATATCAAACTCAATCGCGACAGCAGCATCACAACAAAGCATTAAAAACACAAATATATAAACATATCTAAAATAATTTCGTTTCAATTAATATACTCCACTGTATTGCTAGATATTACTTTTGCCATTATCACTTTCCCTGAACTTTTCACTAACACATTAATTTCATCACCAATAGTTCCTGAAGATATTGCCCTAACTTTAATCTCAAATAATACATTATTAACTGTTGATATTAATTTAACATCACTACCTTTAAATATTGTATGAATTGATGTTAGATCACTTTTACAAATCACTTTGTCTTTTTTTAATTGCTTGCTATTCAATTTACTAACAAACATTTTTTTTACCGTGTTAGACTCATTTCGACACCTGAAATTATCCCCGTATTTAACACCAACATTATAAACAGTAATTAAATCACCTTCGTTTAATGTTTTAATTGTGAAGTTAGCTTTACTTTTTGTTTTTACATAAAACCAAAATGATGTTCTAATTTTATCAGTATAATATACATTAACTCTACATCTGTTAATCTCATAATAACAATTAATAGAATCCAATGTGACATTGTAAAAATCATCTATATTATTTATAGAAATAATTTCATCAATAGTAAATCCACGATTTTCAATATAGACATTTAATAACTTCTCTATTTTTACAGAAGGAACACTTTTACTTTGAGCACTTCCTGTAAATAAAATAAAAATAAAAATAAAATAAATTCTATACACAACTAACGACTTAAATTATTAATTGTTTCCAGTATTTGGTCACTTACTTGTACGACTCTTGAATTAAGCTGATAGGCACGCTGAGCAGACATAAGAGATATCATTTCATTTATCATATTTACATTTGAAAGTTCCACAAAACCTTGCTGCAACTCACCAGCACCTTCTTCACCAGGTCGTAAATAACTTAAGTGACCAGCCGCTTCAGTTCTCAACCACAAACCTCCACTCGTGCTATTCAATGATTCAAATGAATCAAAGACAGCTAATTCTATTTGTCCTAACTCTATATTTTCTTTACCGCCAGAAAGTTCTCCTTTTACAACACCATTACTTTCTATCACGACATTGATAACGTCAGGAGGTATAATAATGTCAGCAGTTAGCTTATGACCAGTAGCTGTAGCTAAAGTACCATCACTTGATTTTTTAAGCGTTGCGACCCTTGTATAAGCTAAACTCCCATTATCCAATTCAACTTCAATCAAACCATTCCCTTGAATAGCTATATCTAAAGAATGACCTGAATATTTCAATTCACCATTGGTGAACAAAGGTAATGAGTCTGCTATATCAACACCTTGCCCAGTATTACTTACTGCATCGATATTACCTTGTGTATTACTGCTTACTAAAGTATTGAAAACAGCACGATTTGCTTTATATCCTGGTGTATTAATATTCGATACATTATGCGAAATAATGTCTATATTTTTTTGGTACGTTTGTAATGCTAGTTCAGCATTAGCTAGTGCATCTATCATTATTGTTTCCCTAAATCAGATATCGCTTTTTGTATAACGTAATCGTAAACAGAAAGAGTTCTTTGCATTGTTTCAATATGCCTTTTATTACTCATCAACGAAATAACCGCAGCTGACGGATCAACATTAGCACCTTCCAAATAGCCCTGCTTAATATTGCTATCTAAGCTAAGAGATAACTTGGATAAATCTTTAATCGTAATCATTCCTGAATGTAGCTGTTCCGGTTTTATTTGTTCTGGTTTCAGTATCATCAAACGATCAATAATTACACCATCACGAGAAATGTCACCTTTATTATTAACCTTAACATCTGCAGTAGTTATAAAAATATTTCCTTGACTTCCTTGTAAATTATATCCAGACTTATTTTTCAACAGCCCACTTTCACTAACAAAGAACTGTCCATCTTTAGATAAATATAATTCTAGATTTTTCTTTAAAACAAACCATCCATCACCATCAATAATAAGGTCTAAACTTCGGTCTGTTTTTTTTATTTCTCCAGATGACAAATTTAATAAATTATTTATATTTGTTGCCTTATTATCTTCTCCACTACGTTTTAGTATTTCTTTAAATCCTATGGTATTAACATTTTTCGTATTGTTTGAAATTCTATTGACATCTGATATATCACTTGAAATTGATAAAGAAATAATCTCAGGTATTTTATCCATGATTTAATTTACCAATTGTTTTAACATTCTTAATACCATTTATTTCTTGAGCAGAAATAACTGCAAGTTTAGGAACAATCCTTTCTGTAATTTTCCTAAGCGGAGCTCTTATTTGTCCTGAGCATAATAATACAGGTTCAACACCTTTAGATATTAAATTATCACACTGAGTGATAAGCTGTTGCAAAACATTCTCGACCACATGAGGTTCAACTTTATTGTCCTCATTGTCGTTGTTAATAATTTTCTTTAGAATAAGCTCCAATTGCGGAGTCATTGTAATAACGCTAAGCTGTTCTTCATCATCCAAATATCTTTCACATATTCTAATTGAAAGTCGTTCTCTAATTTTTTCCACTATGCTTTCAATATTTTTATTTTCAGAATGCGTATTTTCAGCTATTGATTCAAATATCAATTCAATATATTTAATATTAACTTTTTCTTTTAACAATAATCGTAACACCTGCAACAATTCAGACATATTTAATAGCAAAGGAATAACATCTTCGACTAAGTCTGAATTTTCTTTTCTTAATGTGCTAATTATTAAATCTAAATCTTTACGTGATATGATTTCATGTAAATTGTTTTTTAAAATTTCTGAAATATGTGTAAATAATACTAACTCTGGCTGTACAACCATTAATGAATGCTTATTCGCAATTGCAACCGAATCTAGAGTTATCCATTTTGCTGGAAGTCCATATGTAGGTTCTTTAGCATCTTCCCCTTCCAATGCTGATAGGCTATCTTCACTACCAATTACCATTGCCCTTTCTATATTTAACTTACCTTTTCCTCTACTCGAACCATGAACAAAAAAACTATAACTCAATACATCCATCTCGCTATCGAGTTTCACGTTAAGATTCGGAATAATATAACCATAATCTATTGCTATTTGTTTTTTTAACGTCTCTATCCTAGTACTCAAGGTCCAATTTCCAGATGAATATCTCTCATATAACTGAGAACCTAAGGAGAGCTGAATAGGGAAAACTTTTAGGTAATCCATTAAATCATCGTGGTCAGAACCCGTTACATCATCCTCATTAATTTTTTCATTCTGATTTTTAACCGTCCACCAAATAACAACAATAAAAAAACAAATAACCAGTACAATAGGTATTGTAGGTAATCCATCTAAAAATAAACTCACAACTAGCGCGAGAGTTACCATTATCAATGCTCTTGGATGAGAGGTTATCTGCCCCCCTATTTCCTTACTTAGCTCATGATCTGTGGCAGCCCTTGTAATAATAATACCGGTGGATACAGCAATAATAAGCGATGGGATCTGTGTAACAATACCATCACCAATGGTAAGCAATGAGTATTTAGCTAATGCTTCACTCCAAGTTAATGCATGCTGTGAAACACCAATCGATATACCACCTATAATATCGATCAAAATGATAATGATACCTGCTATTGCATCACCCTTTACAAACTTAGTTGCACCATCCATAGTCCCATAAAAATTTGCTTCTTTTTCTATATTTGCGCGTCGTTCTTTAGCTTCAATCTCATCAATTAGCCCCATATTCATATCAGCATCAATAGCCATCTGCTTACCA
>Ga0105356_10004440_pt1 | contig 13528 bp, 9 predicted proteins | sample GOMGulsemesocosm_3_FD_83502 | JGI IMG/M metagenome (GOLD analysis project Ga0105356, IMG submission 83502) | Methane-oxidizing microbial communities from mesocosms in the Gulf of Mexico - GOM9D Gulf of Mexico | ecosystem: Environmental > Aquatic > Marine > Cold seeps | place: Gulf of Mexico...
AGGTATTTTAATGTAACCACTAAAACGTTGCGCATACATTTTCCCTCCAACAAAGGAGGTACTGTCTATTACTTTTACTACTGCCGTCTTAAGAGCTTTCATTTCACTTAAGTTCGGTAACTTCTTCTTTTTACCTTTTCCTTTGTAAAATCCTCTTAAAACTCCCGACTTCACATTTGTTGTTACACTTGCAGCCAAGACAGGAATTACAAGTTCAAAACTGGTTTCTTTACTTTCAAATGTTTTTTTAGAAGTCTTCCAAAAAGTTTTTGCCTTCACCAAAGTTTTAGCAACAAACTTTACCGGCTCTGTATATTTTGGCGATTTTATGGTTGGAATTGCTCCATCAGTAGTATAATGTACCTCTCCAGTCTGACCAACTCTCTCTATTGAAAACTTCCATTGCTTATCTATCAATTGTGGCAATTCAACAATTACAGGCTCAGGGCGTTCTCTTTTGAAAATTTTTGTTCTTTTGAACGCAACCAAACCATTGTTCTTTTTCAAATAAATAGCTGCATTTAATGTTGTGTTTTTTGTAATTAAAATAGGACCTGAATATTGTTTAGAATCCATTGTAACTTCACTACCATCTACTGTATAATAGATTTTTTTATTTGTAATATCTCTTGACTTTATTTTTACAGTAAGAGAATCTATAAAGTTTTTATTCTTAAACAAGAAAGAAATAGGAGCTCTAGATATTGGAGAAAACACCATAGATGTTTCCAACCAGTTACCACAGCTACAACCTCCACCTGCTTCTGGAGATAAGACCATTCCTTGGGCAGGAATTGTACTCAACCAGCAATCTGGTCGTAATCTTTCCCATTTCGAGAACTTTTCTGTATCAAAATTAAATTGTGTAACAGACCCTCCTCTATAAAATGCAGATTGTTCTGTCAATGCATAAGTAGCACAGCCATGTCCTGCTTTTGGAATTTCCATTTTGAATTTTTCTCCTGAATCTAATTTATAAATAGCAGGTTTTACAATTAATTTATTACCTACTATAGCAGGTCTTGAAAGGTGCCCTCCATGATCTCCCGAAAACCATGATTGTTTTTGTGACCATACCAAATCTCCATTTTTTGTACTGTAAGCGTAGATATAGTAGTTTTTCTTTGCTGAAGAAACGACAACGTTATACTTATCACTTCCTGACATGGTGTAGGTTGTTATTCCGGGCTCGTTTTTTAAACGTCTCTCCCAATTTACTTTACCTGTCTTCGCATCTAAAGAAACCATATACAAGTTCTTAAAAAGTGAAGAATCTCCTCTTCCTTTATCTGTAAGTCTTGATTTTCTTGACTCTACAAAACTTATTTGACCATCTGCAATCGTAATCGTTGCATTGATTACAACTGTTGAAGGTTTTTCATATTTCCATATTGTTGTTCCTTCACTTTTTGTTTTAGCAAAAACAGAAGAACTTACTACTTTATAAGTTAAAGGTCCTGTTTGCGCATCGTACCAACCTTGGCCTCCATAATAATCGGCATAAGCACTTCCTTTTTGAATAGCAGATCCAATTATTTTATCATCCAACACACTGATGTATCCCCAATCATTTTCATCACCTTTTTTACCTTGTTCTACTGGAATAATTTTATTTATATTACCATTGGTATTGTCCAACTTTATCAAGTTGTTTTTCAAAGCTGCATAAATAAAATTAGTATCTGCTGCCCAGTTACTACAATCATGGTGTAAATTCATACGAACCAATCCTGGCATTTCTTTAGACCAAAAAACTTTTCCGTTATAAGCATCTACAGCAATTACACGCTCTTTTCCTTGAACAAACATTTTCCCATTCACAGCCAGAGGAGATGATTTTCTACCACTTCTATCTGTTTGAAACCTTGGTCCTGGTCTTCCCATCCACTGAATTTCAAAATCTTCAGTTGATGTCGACCCCCAAAGGCTTTCTCCACCAAACGCACTGTTATTCGGCAATCCATATTGATGTGTCCATTCACCAGCTGTTTCAATAGGTTTCTTTTTCAATACATCGAAAGCATTCTTCTTAATGTACTCCGCTTGCCAGCTAGACTCTGAAGCATCAAACCACTTTCTGTAATCACTACCTCCATCACTCAAAACTGCATAACCTCCTGGTTTTATCAATCTAATTATTTCATCTGAAGTACTTACATCAGTTTTTGTAACCAGTACAAACTCTGCAATGTTTCCTGTTAAAGGAAGTTTTGCCAAATCATCTACTTGGTGTACAGAAATTTTACCTCCATAAATACCTGATTTTTGTAATTTTTCTCTTATTTTTTGAACTTTAGATACAGAAGTGTCAAATAGCATCACTTTCATAGCCGCTTGCTTCGCTAAGTTTAGTGCAAGATTTTCATTATTTGCTCCCAATACTATACAAATTCCTTTCTTGCCATCACCCAGTTTATTCAATCCTGCAATTAAATTGGCATCCTTAGCATTGCTTTTTTCTGATCTTTTAATTTCTTCTGTATAATTGAAAAAATTATCAAATTCAAAATAACGTGTTTTTTTGTCACCAACTCTTATCTGATATTCATAGATAAAATCTTTACGTATATTCTCTATTACAATTCTATGTTCTTTGGTTGCTACAGTTTCACTCGTAATCTTTTTTCCATTGTCATCTCCCCAGTTTACATCACATTTCACAGCATCCTCAGTAATAAAATGAATTTCAATACTGTTTAAGCCAACGACATTTACAAAAGGACCTGCTGCAAAATCTAAGTCACCTTCTTCTTTTTCTTTTATTATTTTGACTTCTTTTTCTATTGTTGGAACTTTTTCTTGATTTACCGCAAGCAAAGTATTTTCCTTTTTCCCACTTCTAAAGCAATAAATATTCCCTTCTCCTGTTGAAGCAAATAAAGCATTGTCAGCAACAGCCAAGGCATACACAGCACCTTTTACAGATGTTTTCCATAAAGGGTATCCATTTTTTGTACTTACCGCATATATTACATCTGTACCTCCTACATATAAAACATCTCCAGAAACAATAATTCTATGTGCTTTATAATTGCGTTTCAACCAAAGTATTTTTTTTGTTTTTCTATTGTATGCAGAAACAGAATTATCTGTTAGTATAAAGCTCATATCTCCATTAACAACCATTTCTTTCCCACCTTTGAAAGACATGTACTCTGCTGTTTTAGTATCTGACTCAGCATCTGGTTTTACAAAATTGTCAATGGTTTCAGAAATTCCTTTTGCTCTAGTATTGTTAGGATGGACGATATTTTTTTCTGGTGTTACCAAAACAAAACAACCACCTGTACCAGCCAACTGACCTTTGCTTTCTCCATTGCTTTTATTAAAAAATATTGGTGAAATTCTTCCTTGTGGCTGAATTATTTTTATACCGGTAGAAGCCATCGCTCCTTCCAATGTTAAATTTTCATATTTTTTCACATAGGTTCCTTTTCCTTTTGGTTTTCCTGTTTCTATATTCAAAGCACAGAAATAAGAATCTTTCCATGGCAATAAGGAAGCTCCAAAATAAGCAATACCTTCTTCAATTAAAACTCCGGTACGTACTGGCCAAAAAGAAATTAATGAATTGTTGTTCATTACTTTTTTTCCTTCTTCTTTAACTGGTGAATATTTCCAAACCAACTTTCCATTGGTTGCTTTGATAGCATAAGCATGACCGTCATCTGATCCAAAATACAATTTTCCTGATTTGTACACTGGTGCTACACGAATTGGCCCTCCTGTAGTATAGGTCCATTCTTCTTTACCTGTTTTTGTATCTAAGCAATGAATTGCATTGTCTGATGTAGATCCATAATACAACTTTGTTCCTACAATTATTGGATAGTAAGACAAATCATAATCTCTCATTGAAGGCAAAGGCCCACTTCTTGCATAAGAATCCTCTTTTGCAGGTCCATACCAAGCAGGTGAAGGCATTTGAGGTGCAGTATATTTCCAATCTTCCCCTAGTGTCGTTAAATCTAACTGTACGGAAGAATTGGCACTTCTATAGTTGTCTTTTTTATATTGTGCCCAATCCTGAGGAGTGCTTTCTATTGGTTTCTCACAACTGAAAAAAAATGTTGCAATTACCCCAAAAAGCAATGCATTTAACTTTACATATTTTAGTACTGTTTTCATCTTTTGATATATTTGTATTGTATTACTTTACCAATTCACCTTTATTCAATCTTATCGTTCTTGTAGCATAACTATCTGCCAAATTACCATGAGTTACCATAATTACAGTTCCTCCTTTTTCTTGAAAACTCTTAAGGTATTTCATTACTTCAATGGTATTTTTCTCATCCAAATTTCCTGTTGGCTCATCTGCCAAAATGATAGATGGATTGATAATTAAAGCCCTTGCCAAAGCTACCCGCTGTTTTTCACCTGCACTTAATTGTGATGGTTTATGATACAAACGGTCTTTAATCCCAAGCTCTTCAACAATTTTATAAACGGCTTGTTTTTCAATTTTAGTTTCTGCCAATTCGTTTGGAAGCATGATGTTCTCGAGCACATTTAAATACGGCAACAAATGATAGGACTGGAATACAAATCCTATTTCATTGGCTCTATATTTTCCTCTTTCCTTTTCTGACAAGGATAAAATATCTTGATTGTTTACAATGACCTTACCAGAATTTGGGTGTAACATACCTCCCATGATAAATAACAAAGTAGACTTGCCACTACCGCTTTCTCCTTTTATTAAAACAAATTCAGATTTTTCAACAGTTATATTGATCTGATTCAAAGCAACAACGTTACTTTTTCCTGATCTGAATTTTTTGGTTATTTCTTTAATTTCTAACATCCCTTATTCTTTTAGTAATTCTGCTGAATCTCTATTCACTGCCCATAACACAGGTAAAAGTGATGCCATGGCGGCAAAGAATGGTCCATTTAAAATAGCCCAGTATAACAACATATAATCTGGTGTAATTGCGATCTTTGTCACTTTAAATATTTTAGGACCTAACTGAAAAGAAACGAGTGTTCCTAATACAAACCCTAGAACTGCCCCTATAAAACCGATTAACAAAGCTCTTAAAAAAAAACTGTTTGCTTATTTTCCAACTTGTAAAACCAATAGCTCTCATGATTCCTATTTCAGGAGTTCTTTCTTTCACATTGGTCATGGTAACAGAACCTAGCCATAACCCACAAATAATTAAAAGTATTGGGAATAAAAAGGCGAAATACTTATCTCCCATTTTTCGCTGATTCTCTCTAGCTTCGGCTACACTAGATTTCATAATTACTTTCGCTTCAGGTGCAATTTTCGCCAATTCAGCCCTTAGCTCTCCTAGTGGATCTCCATTTTTTGTAGAACACATACAGTTTATAGCCATTACCTCATTGACTCTACCTTCCATTTTAATCAGACTCTGAAGCGTTTCCAAATTAAAATAAATACGAATATCATCTTCACTTCCAGATTCTGATAAGGTTTTTGATACTATAAATTCTTTCTCAAAAATCTGTATCTTATCACCTTCCTTTACATTGAATTGATTCGCTACTTCATAACCTAAAAACACTTTGTTTTTTTCTATAGCAAAAATCATTTTAGATTTCTTTTTACCAGAGGGTTCTCTTTCACTACTTGAAATCCCTGTAAATACAACATCTTTGTCTCTCCACTGTACCCTTTTATGTAAAGTAGCTGTTAAATGTGCATAATTAATTGACTTTTCATCAACTAATTTATCTACTATCTTTTGAGACATACTGAGTTCTGAATACCCTTCCATCCAAAATTTATTCATATCAGATTCTCCAGGAATGATACGAACATTGAATCCCATATCTCGAGTCAATCTGGCCGTTTCTTTTTTAGTTGCCAGCGTAACTGTATAAAATGCAACCACCAAAGTAACTATCGTCATCATTCCTATAAGTCCCATTAAAAAATTGAACTTCCTATGCAATATTTCTTTTAAAATCAACATTGTCTACTTATTTTTAGTCCCACAAACGGCGCAATTCGGTTTCGGGCGTATATGTATTGTTTGTACCTCCATAGTTCTCATATCCATCGTTAACAATCTGTTTTTTAAAGTTTCTCCAAAACCAGATAACAATTTAATAGCTTCCATAGCTCCTAAGCAGGCTATTGTTCCTGATACTGCTCCAAAGACGGGAAATTTGCGTTTCCAAACAGATGGATTGTCTGGGTACAGACATGATAAACATGCTGTTTCTCCTGGTACAATCGTTGTTATTTGTGCCTCCAATTCATACATGGCACAATCTACCAATGGCTTCTTTTGATTGACAGCTTCTCTATTCATCAAGAAACGTTCTTCAAACAAAGGCGCAGCATCCACAATAACATCTGCTTGCGCTACCAATTCTTTTACATTTGACTCATTTATGTTTTCAGAAATACTGATAATTTTCAAATGTGGATTTAATTCTTTCAACCTTCTTTCAGCCGATTCAACTCTCGGTTTCCCTAACCAATCATACGTCATCAACAACTGTCTATTCAAATCACTATGCTTTACATTTCCTCCATGTGCTAAAATCAAGGTACCAACTCCAGCAGCTGCCAATTCATAAGCGACAACACTTCCCAAACCTCCGCATCTAGAAATTAAAACAGTACTATTTTTTAAACGTTCTTGTCCTTCTACACCATGTCCGGGAACATCGAGTTGCCATTCGTACGTTGCCAATTCTTCTTTTGTTAATTTTTCCATTTTTTAACCTCCAGATATTGGTGACATGATTGCAATTTCGTCACCGTCATTTAATACTACATTATCTTCATAATTTATTTGATACTGATTCAAAACAAGTAAAATTGAATTTCTATACAAGCCTGATGCATCGAACAAAATACTTTTAAATTTCTCTCCATATCGATCTGACAAACGAAGTAATACACTTTGAATTTTTTCGTTTTCTTCCAAAGTTATTTTATCAACCCCTTGTCCAACAATGTCCTTTAATTGAGCTGTAAATTTTATTTTTATTTCCATCATTTAATTTTTATAATTTTTCGGGATTCAATTCTGTTAAAGTTCCATTTGTAAAAAACAAAACTTTATTTGCCAATCGAACAGCTTCTACTTTTGAATGTGAAACATGTAGAATTGTGATATCTAAATTCTTTTTCAGAACAGTTAACAATTCAAACATGGTTTCTTTGGTTCCCTCATCTAAAGCACTCAATGGCTCATCCAAACACAAAACATCCGGATAAAAACTAAGCGCCCTTGCCAACGCTACACGTTGCTTCTCTCCTCCACTTAAATCATGTGCTTCCCTCTTTAATAAATAAACAACATCTAAGAGGTTAGCCAATTCAGAAACACGCTCTTCTATCCTCTTTTTTCCCCATTTTCTTATCTTCAAAGCAAATCCAATATTTTGAGCTACTGTCATTGTCTCAAACAAAGCTCCATCTTGAGGAACATATCCAATCTCTCTTTTGGCTGGTGGAAATTTTGTTATTTCCTCATCATTCAACCATATTTCACCTGCATCTATTTTCCGAAGACCGCATATGGATTCTAAAACTGTTGTTTTACCACATCCTGTTTTCCCCATTAACACAACATAATCTCCTTTACTTATCTGAAAACTAATATCTGATAAAGAAAATTTCCCTTGCTTTATATGTATGTTGTTACATTTTATCATTTAAATAACCACTTTTTTATCTCCAAACAATCGAACAATCATCAACACAGAGAAACCAGAAAAAATCATAATCAAAGAAACAGCCACAGCCGCTTCAATATTTCCTACTGACATTTCTAAAAAAACTGTCGTTGGCAAAACTTCTGTTCGCATTCTTGTTGCTCCAGAAAAAATTAATATGGGTCCAAACTCTCCCAAAGCTCTAGCCCAAGCCAAAGATGCTGCTGTTAAAATCCCATTTTTTGCTTGTGGCAATAGTATGTGAAAGAAAGATTGACTTTGATTGCATCCTAAAGTCAATGCTACTTGCTCTTGCCTATTATTAATTTGTGAGAATGTTACATACATTGTTCTTACTGCAAAAGCACAAGCCACCATAAACTGAGCAATTACAACACTATAAACGGTATATGTAATACGCATGTGACTTTCAATAAACCTACCAGGTGCTGTTTGAAAAAGTATCAATAAACTCAAACCTATTACCAACGGAGGTAACACGATTGGTATATCCAAAACGGCATCAATAAATTTTTTAAATCGAAATTCAAATCGAGCCATAAAATAGCCCAACGGAATAGCTACTAACAAACTCAACACCATGGTTATGGTACAAGTAATCAAACTTAATTTTATAGCATATTGTATTTCTTCACTTTTTAAAGCTTCTAATATATGTCCTGGAGTTGTAAAAGATAAATCGGCCAACATCATTCCCAATATCAAAATAATATAGGTTGATGCCATTACTCCCATCATTAAATAAAATGGTGTATTCGATTTGACTTTTAGTTCTTTTTTATGAGGCCTATTGTTTTTGATAATCCTATATTTTTATTTTATAAACTTCCATTCAAAACCATTTTTTAAATAATTTTGTTTAGAAGCTTCGTTTGTCAATGCTTTTAATAAGCGTTTTGTTAAAAATTGATTTTTAGAATGAATAGACAATCCAAAATTTTGAAGTGCTGTTGCTTGCTCCTGATTCAATTGAATAATATCCAATTTATCTTTCACATGAGCTACGTTTGCTGCATATACAATAACAGCATCTAAAGACCCTGTACGTATTTGATTTACCAATAAATCTGCTGTTGGTGTTTGTGTTCTTACATTTTTATAAACTGTATCCCAAAGACCTTGACCTTCTAACAATTTCTTTGTCAACGCTCCCAACGCACTTTGGTTGTGATTGCAAACACCAATTTGTAAATTTTCTTTTGTCAAATCTTTCAAACTGGTAATCTTTTTAGGGTTTCCTTTTTGCGTAACTATAACAATATTTGTTTTTGATATATCTGTTATATTTTTAAATTTATCTTCTACTTGCGTCATAAAAGAAATATCACAAGAAAGATAGGCGTCTGGTTTTTGACCTGCTTTTATTTGCGACACAAGAATACCGCAACCATTGTAAACTCTCGTCACTTCAACCCCTTCTCTTTTTTCAAATTTTTGAATGGTCTTATCAATAGCCAAACGATTGACCCCTCCACTATAAAAAAGCATTTCTGGTTTTTCTTGCCATATATCACCTTCTATCGCTCTGTACCCCAACTCATCAAAAACGGGAAGTCCTTTATTTTTTGCTGATAAATAACGTAAAAAACGAAGTGCTTCAGTGGGCTGTTTTGAAAAACTCAAAACACCAACTGTTATATTTTTTTCAAATACTTCGAATTTAGGAATTGAAACAATTTCTATAGCGTCGTATTGATTGGCTGTGGCATCCCAAATAATCCCAGCATCTGTTGTACCTAATTTCACCGTATTTGCTACTTCATTTACAGTAGGCATTAAAACAGTTATATTCTTTTCAACATCTTTCCAATTCTCAAACTTTTGCAACATTTTTTTTGTCAAACGCCCAATAGAAGCTGCATCTGGATTTGCAATAGCCACTTTAACATCATTTCTATATAAATCTTCTACAGTCGAAATCCCTTTAGGATTTCCTTTTGCAACTCCAATAACTGGCCTTATAAATGCCAGAGGCTGTGTTTCATGAATCAAACCATATTCTATAGCTTCATCAATGTAACTTCTATCGGCTGCCAAATACAAATCTCCCTGTTTCGCAACTCTTAAATTTGACAATAAGGTACCTGACCCTCCGTATTGCAAATCTACACGAACTCCGTATTCTTTGAAATATTCTTTGGCTACTTTTTCAACAACAGGTTTGGTTCCTGCAGCACAATAAAGTAATAATGATTTTTCTGGATCTACATTATTCTTACAAGCTCCAAATACAAATGTAACAAAAAGAAAAACGGTTAATTTCACATTTACAAACACCTTCTTTATCTCTGAATACTCTTTTTTAAAAAACACCTCAACCACCTCTTTTACAATTTATTGTATTTATATTCCATTCTTTATTGCAATCGTATTAAAATAAGATTATTTTTACTGTTACTTTCCAAATTTCCTTCTTTTTTTAATAGTAACAAATATGCAACTTATTTTACAATAACTAACTTTTTTAAAATAAAAAACTATTTTAATTTCCTATACTATTCTCTCTGTAAATCTACACAAAAAATAGATTGAACAACCATTTAAATTAAATATATTTCCCATTATCTACTACCCGTTCCTTAAAAATCTACTTCCAAACGAACTTGAACACCTGTAAACTCACCTTGTCCATTAAACTGTGTATTATTATCAATATTGGATACTATATAATTAGGCATTATTTTGGTAGATGCATTCAAAAACCAAGTCGCACCTGCCGTAATATTTGAAATTTTATCAGCAAACCTCCCATCCATTGTTGAATACCTTAAAGCCAATTCTATTGCTCCCATTCCATTTTTCCCAAAATTCCTTTTTGGCTTTACTCTACCAAACCCGTACAAAGAACTTTCATACACTCGTTTCTCTCCTGTTAAAAAGCAACTAATTTGGGTATAAAAACTTCCGACATTAAAAGTCTCTAAAACTGAAACGATATTTGCACGGGTATATTCAGCTTGTACCGAAAATCGCCCGGTTACTACACTCGTTTCTAAATTCATTAAATTGACATTTTCAACATCTTGATACTTGTTACTAATGTATTTCTCCGAAAGGTGTACTTCGGGCCTAACTCCAAACCCAAATGATCTATCTTCATCAACCTCTCTATAACTATAAGTGCCTCCCAAATGAAGCAACATTTTATTATTATTAATTAGTGTTCCGGCCAAACGACCTGTTATAGCATAATTTTTATTCAAAGCTTCTAAGATCCTTGTACCATAATTTACCAAACCAAAAACCCCTAATTGATACACCAATCTTTTATTATAAAATTCATTAAAAAAAACAACACCGTTTTCAATTCCTGGAATAAAACTATTAGAAAGAGCTCTTTCCATGAAAGTAGTATGTTTGCTACTCGTCAATGACTCCAACCGAAATGGTTCTACTACATTTCCAAAACTAACATTTCCTACTAAAGGTACTTCTTTAAAGGTAATAAAGGTTTCTAACACCGCTACTTCACCGTCTACAAAACTAAACTGTCCTTTAAAATCTACCTTACCAAAAACTGTTCCAGAGACAGCCATTTGCACCCTCCTAAATTCATCTCCTTTTTTTGTTTTCAACGAATAACCATTCCTTCTCGCCTCTTTATCAATTGAATAAACACCTAAATCGTAATGAACTCTCCCACCTAATTTAATTTTATTATTTTTTGATTCTCCTTCAATTCTCAATCCATTATCCCAAAATACTTCAGAAGAATTATTTACTTGTTGTGCAAAATTTTTATTACAAAAAACAAGAAAAAATGGAATGATATGAAATTGTATACTCCTCACTATAATGTTACTTATTTCTCAACTACTTATTAAAATAAACTTTGCTTCTTTGCTCTATACTATGTACACTTGTGATGACCGAAACCCTACCTAGAATTCGTTTAATTCTAAATATTTTTTTTCTAACACTAAATAAATTCAAATCTTTTTAGTGAATTTCCCCCACCACAAGCATAGATAATTTTAATAAATTATTGAATGAATTTGAATTATCAAATCTTTAATTCGAACAATCTGAATCAATCAGAGAATTGCCTTCCAATCCCCATGCTCCTTGAACAGGTATACAAAGATGATTTAATACTGTTTTAACAACATCCACAGTTCTTGGCGTATTGTCAAAATTAGATATCGTAACAGTTTTACTTTGTGTTGCGTCTTCCCAACTACCTCCTGTGAGTACTCCATTTGTTTTTCCCAAACTCGAATCTGTAATTGCTGTCCCAGTCCCCTCCGTCAATTTCCATTCTCCTTGTAAAGCACTGAATTTTGGATGTGTGTTATCTAATACCTTGCATTTCCAAGAATCAATTTCTTCTACACTTAACAAACTATTAAAAACTCTTACTTCAGAAATGAAACCATTGTATTTATACGCACTATTTCCGTCTGCTCCAATTGTCAAAGGAAATGCATTGTCTATATCTCCAATAGCAGACATTGAAGCGGAATTAGATAAAGTACCATCGATATAAACTCTTAACATACCGTCTCTATCAAATGTAGCACTTAAAGTATGCCATTCATTATCAGAAATTACTGCTGTTTCAACATCTACTCTATTCGTACCATCTCCAACATTGACTTTGAATTTTTGAGTACTTGGTTTGAAGGAAAATACATATCCCGGAAGCGTACCGTTGTTCCAATCTTTTTTACCTACAATACAGACATCACTTGGATCTTTCGTTCTAACACGACATTCTATAGAAAAATCTTGATTTTCTCCAAAATTGTAAATCGCATTGTTTGGTATTTTTACCAGGCCATCGTTTTCGAAATGAAGCTCTGTAGCACTACTCAAACAATTATCGACAGGAGGAACTACTGTTTCTGTTGTCGTTTTTGTAATTTCTTTGTTCGGCACAGAATCACCACTAGCTATCATAAATATTATTCGTTCTTCTTCACTATTTCCACCATGACTTCTTCCTTTCCCTCCATGATCTGTACTTAAAATTATGATCCAATCTTCTTTTTCATAATTCGCACGTGCTTTAACCGCTGCCATAACAGCACCTATTTCGGTATCTACCCGTTCTATTGCTTGAATATAATTAGGATTTGCAATACTAAAACCAGTACCATGCCCTGCATGATCCACATCATCGAAGTGAACGAACAAAGCTGTCAAATCTTCTACTCCCAGCTCCGCAACTGCCTTATTTTTTGTATCCACACTTGTGTCTTCTGAATTCCTAATTGCATCTGCATCTCCATTTACAATTTTATCATTAATAGGATGCCATTGTGATACAGAAACTGTCCTATAGGATGCATTGTATTCCTCTATTCTTTTAAACACATGCGGATACCTGTTAAATTTCGACCCTAAAAAAGAATTGTCTACAACTCCATGTTTGTCATCCCAAACTCCTGTCAACATTGAAGACCATCCTGGACCACTTGATGTAATCCCTGTATTTCTAGCCTCCAATGAATACGTCCCATTCGCCATCAAAGCGTCTAGACTAGGTGTATTTGCTGCATTTATCCCAACCGGCATGCACCCATCAATTCCAATAATTAATACTTTTTTTACATTCACTTCCTCTGGAACAATTTCTGGTTCTTCTGTAGTACTTTTACCACATGATAGTACAAACAAAGAAACAAGACTTGCATAAATTATTTTTTTTACCATTTCAATAAATTAATTATGATTTTATTTTCACGTAAAAAAGGAGGTTCTTACACCTCCTTTTTGTCTAAATTTTAAAATTCTATTCGTTATAAAGCGCTGTCATTTGTGCTGGTGTCAGTACATAGTCAAAAATCATACTATTTGCTACTTTACCACCAAACCAATCTGAATATCCACCTGTTCCATCTTGAGCCAAACGAATTGGACT
>Ga0105356_10004441_pt1 | contig 13526 bp, 12 predicted proteins | sample GOMGulsemesocosm_3_FD_83502 | JGI IMG/M metagenome (GOLD analysis project Ga0105356, IMG submission 83502) | Methane-oxidizing microbial communities from mesocosms in the Gulf of Mexico - GOM9D Gulf of Mexico | ecosystem: Environmental > Aquatic > Marine > Cold seeps | place: Gulf of Mexico...
ATCGACAAATCAAAAGTCAAAATCCCTGGACAAAAGATTGACAAATCAAAAGTCAAAATCCCTGGTCAGCGTTAGTAAAAAAGAGCTGATCATAGGGAGTGTAATAGCTACTTTTATTGCTATTACACCTTATTTATTTACTATATGGGAAGGTGTACCAAATGAAAAAACTTGGGACACCTTTTTTGGTTTATATACAAGTAATTATTATGAATCCGTCCAAATTTTAGTTTGGACTCTACTAGGCAAACTAATTCCTTTAATATTATTATTAATTTGGGTTTTTACTTGTCGTCATTGGTGGTACCATGTGATATTAGTTCCAATATCAATGTATGTTTACCAAATTATGGAAGTTATTAACGATGATATAAAATTTGCAGAGACAACTCAAATTTTATATCTATTACCAGTAATGGCAATAGTTATACCATCGATTTACCTACTTAGAGCAAGAATGTTCGATAAATTAAACAATGCAGACAAATCCATGGAAGAGTTAGAAGATGAATTTAAGATTAGTCGTCGTTCGTTTAAAGACTATTTTTAACAGTTTTCTGAAATTTATTTGTAATTTGGTTATTCAATTCACCAAACTATGAGTAAATCCCTTTCTCCTTTTACAAAAGAACAATTGCTTCCACAAGAAGAAATGTTGGAAGTCCATAAGCGTAAAGGCAATTTATTTATTGGCATCCCAAAAGAAACTTCTTTTCAAGAAAAACGTGTATGTCTTACACCCGATGCTGTTTCCGCCTTGGTAAATAATGGACATCGTGTGCTTTTTGAAGCGGGTGCTGGCGAAGGTGCAAATTTTCAAGATGATACTTATAGTGAAGCTGGTGCAGAAATTACAAAGGATACTGCAAAAGTATTCTCCTGCCCTATTCTTCTAAAAGTAGAACCTCCTTCATTAGATGAAATAAAGCTCATTAACCCTCAAACCATTCTAATTTCAGCAGTTCAAATAAAAACACAATGCAAAGCTTACTTTGAAGCTTTAGCATCAAAACGAATTACTGCTCTAGGTTTTGAGTTTATTCGTGATGAAGATGGTGCATATCCTGCTGTGACGCAATTAAGCGAAATTGCTGGAACAGCTTCTGTATTAATAGCTGCCGAGTTATTATCCAATGTTAATATGGGCAATGGTCAATTATTTGGTAATATTAGTGGTGTTCCTCCTATTGAAGTTGTAATCATTGGAGCCGGTACTGTTGGTCAATTTGCAGCAAGATCTGCAATTGGACTTGGAGCTAATGTCAAAGTTTTTGATAATTCTATCACAAAATTACGCAGATTGCAACGGCATTTGGGAAGAACTATATATACGTCTACAATGCAGCCAAAAAACTTGCTAAAAGCACTAATTCGATGTGATGTAGCAATAGGTGCTGTTAGAGGAAAAAACAGGTCCCCTATTCTGGTTAGTGAAACTATGATTGAAAATATGAAAACAGGGTCCGTTGTTATTGATGTAAGTATAGATATGGGAGGGTGTTTTGAAACTAGTGAAATTACTACGCATGACAATCCTACCTTTATTAAGCATGGTGTTACACATTATTGTGTCCCTAATATTCCTGCGCGATATTCCAGATCTGCCTCAGTTTCAATAAGTAATATATTTACGCCTTATCTTTTAAAGATAGCTGAAGATGGGGGGATAGAAAATGCGCTTCGATTTGACCGTGGTTTAAAAAATGGTTTGTACTTTTACCACGGAATTTTAACTAATAAATCTGTAGCAAATTGGTTTGATCTAGACTATAGTGATGTTAATCTTCTTATTTTTTAATTAATTGTCTCAAAATTAAAATTGAGACAATTACATGTTCTAAATTATAATTAAACACAAATGAAATTTATTCAACGGGTTGGATATTACTTAGGCGGATTTGCCGTAGGACTAATTGTATTGGCTTTTTTTTTAAGCGGTAAAAGAACTTCATGCAGTTATGGCCCAGATGCTAGAGTACTTAAAAATATTAGTACTAAAGAGCAATTATTATCAAATAGCGTAATTGCTGAAATCAATAATCAAAGGATTGATTCTTTAACTATTGCTTACATTCTAAAAAAAGGAGATGTCAATTTTTCTGAAAGCAATACGAAGCTAGAGACTTGTAAAATTTATGTTATTGAAGGCGATTATAACAAGCAAGAGATTGTTTTAACTGTTGAAAATTGCGAGAACACTGCTACCATACAAAGCGTAAAAATAAATTAGAATTTAGAACAAGAGCCTAATTTCTAAAATCGGCAATATAGGCCTGTATTGGAACATTATCATTACCCCAATCTGAGGCAAAAATCACCCTACTCCCACTCGGAGATGGGCAAGGATGCGCCTCATTAAGATACTCGTCTAATACATTTCGTGTATGACATATTCTTTCAATTCGGGATCCATCGAGTTTTACAGCAATAATTTCATTTAAATATGGTGGATAATTAGTAGATGATGATGTTGATGCAAAAACCCAACCAGGTCTTTGAATAGCCCGTGCAGAAGTATGCGGCGGCCATCCTCCAACCGTTAGGACTGTCACTTTGCCATCAAACAGTCTCCGTTTAATTAGGCATCCTTTGTCTGGGTTTGATTTAGAAACGCCTACCGCAACTTCATCTCCATTTTGATCAACTGCAAGATCAAAATGACTGGGTCTACCATATTCATTCCAAAAACCAATTAAATTACCTTTTAAATCATAAACCCAAGCTCTATCTCCTCCTAAAGAGACACTGCCTTTAACAATAATGTAGTTTCCTAAAGCAGAAATAGAAACATAATCTAATTCAACATTATCTGGAATATCAATATCAACACCCTTGCTTTTAGCAGCTAAGTCTAAAGTAAAAATAACAGTTTTATTATCCTTGTTTTTAGTAGCAGAAACAGCAACCCTATTCCCAACATCGGAAAAGTTACCTGTACCTCCCATTTTAACATTGGTATAACCAGGATATGAAATTAATTGTGTTATCCTTTCAGTACTATAACTCCAAGAAATAATTTCAGTATCTCTAACAATTACAAAGAGATCTGGATTTGTATGATGCCATCGATGTTCATTCCCTCTAGGTAATCTTGCTTCTTTAATGACTGCATAGGATTCTCCATCTAAGAATAAATCTGGTCCTGAAGATCCTTTAAGATCTTTATGTTTCCCTAGGTAAATTATAGACTCATCTGCATTCCATGGTTGTCTGGTTGAATACCCATGTCTTGCAACGTTTTTCCAAGTTACATTGCTAATATTTGGAATACTCATATTGGAGTCACCAGTAATTCTGGTGATTTTAGTATTATAAATTGGATCAATAACTTCTTGTAAATAATTGGGCTTTATCAATTTTGGAGCTGGCCAATTCACATCTAAACTTGTATTTAAATTATAGTTTTGACCGTTTAACAGAATGGTAGATAAAAGCGTTGTGCAAACAAGATAAGTCCTCAATAAATTTGTGCAGTGCATATGTAATAATTTTGATACAAAAGGATTCTATTTATGTATTATTCTATATCATAAACCAAGCCAAGTAATTGATTCAAAGTCCATATTAACGGGTACTTCTCAAGATTAGAGCCTATTTTATCTGTAATATATTACTTTTAATCGAATTAGTTCTCTGATTAAATACTTTTACAAAAAAAATGAGGATTTTAGACTTGTAAAAATAATTTTTCGCAGAGCTTGATACTTTATTTTCTGTCCTAAACAAAAAGCTATTTTGAAAATTAAAAAATATATTGGTGTCATAGAAAATCTTATTTCTTTATCATTATTTAAAGTTATAGATGCCATTATACCTCTTATTATTATTCCATATCTAATTATTGTAGTAGGAAAAGAAAATTATGGGACTTATGCCTTTGCTTACGCCTTAGTTTTTTACCTCTTAAATATTGTTCAATATGGTTTCTCATTATCTGCAGTACGACTAATAGCCCTTCATAGAAATAATAAAAAAGAGCTTAATAAAATTTACAGTAATGTATTTACAACGCAGTTATATTTAGCCGTTGCTGTTCTTATTATTTTATTTTTGTTAATAGTGTCATTTGATAAGTTTAACAAAAATGCCTCCTTATATTATTTCTTTAGTTTAATTATAGTTGGAGAATTACTATCTCCAATATGGTTTTTTTTAGGCATGGAAAAAATGAGATTTATAACTATAATTAATTTAATTTCTAAATCTTCCTTTGCAATATTTACCTTTCTATTAATAAAAGAAGCTTCAGATTTCATCTACATTTCATTATATCAATCTATTGGATATATTTTTTCTGGAATAGCTGCTCAAATTATCATTTTTAAAACCTTTAAAATCAAATTAAGCCTGTCTCCTATTATAGAAGTAAAAAAAATGCTTAAAGATGGCTCAAGCGCTTTTTTAACTTTAATTACACCAACACTATATTCAAATACTTCCATTTTTCTAGTTGGTGTTTTTGGACTACCACAGTATGTTGGATATTTAGAAATTGGCTCTAAAGTATCTGGAGCATTTGGCGTACTTAATAATGTATTAACGCATTCACTTTATCCTTTTGTAAACAGGAATAAATCTGTAATGAAGCAACTAAACTATGTATTCTTAACGGTTGGCTTTATTTTATCATTACTTATGTTTTTTACTTCCGAATTTTTAATAACATTGTGGTTAAATCAGCCGGCAACAGAAATCATCAGTGTTGTGAAATTTTTAAGTCCAAGTCCTTTCTTAGTATCTGTTATTTCTGCTTATGGCGTAAATGGTTTGATGGTAAACAATAAAGATAAATTGTATTTAAGAGCAGTTGCCATAGGGTCAATTTGTGGATTTATTGCATGCTTGATTTTTATTCCTAAATATTTTTACATCGGTGGTGCGATCTCAATAATTTTGGCCAGATCTATCAAGGCTATGTTATCATTTATATATAATAGAAAAGTTATGTATTCAATTAAAAAGAAAACATATGAAGTTTAGTTATTACATATTCGCTTTATATATTATCGTATACCCTTTTTACTTTTTTGAGAGTGGAGATCCGCAAATAGCCGATTTACTTGGCGTCCTACTAATTGCAATTAATATCAAGGATATTTTATTACAAATAAAGACTAATGCTTTCACAAAGGGTTTATACCTTTTTGTGATATATACCTTAATATTAAATTCTATTTGGATGTTAATTTTGGGAGATATTTTTATTCTTAAAAACAGCTTATTCTATTTATACAGCTTCTTTATGCTGCTAATTTTTTATAGTAAAATAAAAGACCATTCCTTTTTGTCAATTATAATTAAAGGAATAAGTATATGCCTCATTATTCAATTAATTCTATGGCCGTTGATTGCAGATCAAGGTGTTAGAACTCAAATGTTTTTTAAAAACCCAAATCAATTAGCCTTTTGGTCTTTTTGTATACTGTTAATATCTCACATTATATGCGTCCTAATTAGGCCCAAACGATTTTACGTTTTTACAACATTAGTACTTTCAACTTTGTTTATTTTTATATCTGCATCAAAATCAGCAATATTTGCTAGTATTCTTTTTTGGATTTACTATTTAATAAAATCAAGAAAACAACTATTCATGTTAATCGCAATAGTTATTGTAGGATTTTCATTTTTAATTGTTTTAGAAAAATTTAATGTGAATAATTTCACAACAGTAACTAATGTAATTGAAAGGCTTACAGAAAAAAAGACTGCCGGACAATTAAAATTAGGAGGAAGAGGATATGAGAGGATATTAAATTATCCCGAATATTTGTTATTTGGAGCTGGAGAAGGTGAATATACAAGATTTGGGGAGCAGATAGAATTACATTCTACTTTTTTCAATATCCTTTTTAGTTATGGTATTATTGGATTATCTTTTTTCCTAATTGCCATAAGAGCAATTATAAAAAAAGCATCAAAACAAGTTGTTTTTCTTTTAATCATATTAGTACTTTACACACTTGCCCATATGACTTTGAGATCTCCTCTATTTTGGTTATCATTATTATTAATGTATGAATTGAAGGAATATAATTTCGTTACAAATAATCTCAATACATCAAATGACTAAGAAAAGAATTTGTATTGTAGGCGGTGAAGATGTTCACAAACGCATAAATTTGTCAAAATATTTGATTAACTCTGGTTTTGAAGTAACTATATTAGGTACAAGCCAAGAAGTATTTCCACAAGAGATCAATTATGTTACATATCCTTTAAATCGAAAATTTTCTTTTAAATCAGACTATAAAACCATTAAGTTTTACACTTCTTTTTTTAAAAATAACTCCTTTGATGTTATACACACTTACGATACTAAACCTGCCTTTTTACTACCGTTAGCATTGCTTAAATCAAAAACTCCTGTTAGCCGAACAATCACGGGGTTAGGCACTATATTCATGTCAAAACGAATTTCAAGTTTCATTTTGAGAAGAATCTATTTTTTATTGCATTTTATTGTAAAGAAAAGAATAACTCAAACTATATTTCAAAATACGGACGATAGAGACCTTTACTTAAGCAAACATCTAATCACTAAGGCAAATCATAGTATGATATTGAGTAGTGGTATTGAACTTAAAAACATCACTCATAGAGCTAAACGCAATAACCCACAATTTACTTTTATTTGTGTTGCCCGATTGGTCTATGAAAAAGGCATAATCAACCTCCTTGAAGCCGCTAGAATATGCCAATTAAAAGGTTTTAATTTTAAATATCAAATTGTTGGTCCGTTGGAAGAAAACTCAAAACGTCTCAATGAGGATATTTTAAAACAGTATGATGATATTGTGGATCGTTTAGGGTCAAGAACAGACATTATAGAACTTCTTTCCAAGTCTGATGCCTTTATTTTACCAACCTTTAGGGAAGGCTTCTCTAGAGTTCTATTGGAGGCTGCTGCTGTAGGATTGCCAATAATAACAACTAATGTGCCAGGTGTTGGAGATATAGCTAGACATGAAAAAGAAGCACTTATTGCAGAAGTAAGAAATTCTGAATCGCTAGCAGGGGCAATGATTCGATTAGCCAGTAACAAATCTTTGGCCAACGAATTGGCAGAAAACGCTATAGATAGAGTAAAAATATTTAGCCTAGAAGCAGTAGCATCACAATATATATCTATATTTAACCATATAATTGATACCAAATGAAAATTCCATTTTCTCCTCCATATATTGATCAAAACGTACTCAATGAAGTAGAAGATTCTCTTAAATCAGGATGGATAACAACTGGACCAAAAGTTAAGAAGCTAGAAGCACTAGTAAGCAATTATACAATGGCTCCAGAAGTACTATGCGTAAATTCTGCAACGTCAGGATTAATGCTAGCCTTAACTTGGTTTGGAGTCAAAAAAGGGGATGAAGTTATTATTCCTGCCTATACTTATGCGGCCACAGCCCTTGCAGTAATGCATGTTGGTGCGACCCCTGTTATGGTGGATGTTGAAGCTGATTTTAACATCTCCATATTTGCAATACAAAAAGCCATAACAAGTAGAACTAAAGTGATCATCCCAGTTGATATTGCTGGATGGCCTTGTGATTATCTATTAATTAATCAATTAATTCAACAGCATAAGGAACAATTTGTTCCTGAATCAGAAAATCAGAAAAAATTAGGTAGAATTCTATGTTTATCTGATGCAGCACATTCTATTGGTGCTCAATACAAATCAAAACCAACAGGAATATTAACTGATATTACAGTATTTTCATTTCATGCTGTTAAGAATGTAACTACCGCTGAAGGTGGAGCTATCTGTTTAAACCTTCCAACTCCATTTAACAATACTGATGAATATCATTTTCTAAGATGCAATTCATTAAATGGTCAAACAAAAGATGCCTTTACAAAAAGCAAGGCAGGTTCATGGAAATATGATATAATATACCAAGGGTTCAAAATAAATATGCCAGATGTTTTAGCCGCAATTGGGGTTGCTCAAGTCCCCAGATATTTTGAAACCACACTAAAAGAGAGAAAACAAATTCATAGTAATTACAACGACTACTTTTCAAAAGTTAATTGGGCTATTGCACCACCATTTGAAGATAAAAACTCAAAATCATCATGCCATTTATACGCATTACGAATCAAGGATATTACAGAAAGTCAAAGAGATGAAATCATTGAATTAATTGCAAATGAAGGCGTAGCAGTAAATGTTCATTTCCAACCCCTGCCCCTTCTGAGTCTATTCAAAGAAAAGGGATATAATATTGTTGATTTCCCAATAGCATATGCTAATTATGCCTGTGAAATCTCCTTACCAATTTACCCTCAACTAACTCAGAAACAACAGGAGTATATAACAGAAACTGTAACCAAAGCAGTAGAATCTATAGTATGATAAAACGTTGCTTCGATATTATTTTTTCTATTATTGGAATTATCTTATTATTTCCAATATTGATTCTAATAGCTATAATTATTAAGATAAATTCGAATGGTTCAATCTTATATAAACAAAATCGAGTTGGTAAAAACAATTGCGATTTTTATATATTTAAATTTAGAACAATGCTAATAAATGCAGATAAATTGGGGTTATTAACAGTTGGAGATAGAGACCCAAGAGTAACTTCTGTTGGCTATTTTTTGAGAAAATACAAATTAGATGAGTTTCCACAGCTATTTAATGTTTTAATTGGCAATATGAGTTTTGTTGGCCCAAGGCCAGAAGTAAGAACCTATGTAAATTATTATTCGGATAGTGATCTGGAAATCTTAGAATTGAAACCTGGAATCACCGATTATGCTTCTATCTATTTTAGAAATGAAGCTGAGCTACTTAAAGCATCTCCAAATTCTGAAAAAACATATTTAGAAGACATTATGCCTGAGAAAATTCGGCTTAATAAGATCTATTTAAACAAAAACAATATATTAATAGATACCCAAATTATTTTCAAAACCCTATTGTCAATAATTACATAAATAGAAACTGTAATAAATAAAAGCAAAATGAACGGACAATTCGTGATATCACTAGATTTTGAAAAGTTTTGGGGCGTGTTTGACAGTGCAGCATCAAATGGTGGGTACATGGAAAACCTTGAAAATGTTGATATAGTTATCGATCGACTCCTTCAATTAAGTAATACATATCAAATCAAGCTTACTTTTTCAACCGTAGGTCTGTTATTTAATAAAAATAAAGAAGAGTTCATTTCAAATATTCCTAGCAGTTGTCCAAGTTACAAACTGGACAAACACAATCCATACCCCTTAATTAATAGCATAAATAAGTCTGAAGAGGAAGAGAAAAAGTATTTTGGATATAGAGCTTTACAAAAAATAGCAGATCATGATCAACATGAAATTGGGACCCACACCTACTCCCATTATTATTGTCTAGAAGAAGGTCAAACCTTAGAACAGTTCAATGCCGATTTAAAAATGGCTATAAAGGTTGCTGAAAATTTTGGTATTGACTTACAAAGTATTGTCTTTCCCCGTAATCAAGTTAATCCTGCTTATTTAATATCATGTTATAACCATGGTATTAAATCATACAGAGGATATGAAAATCATTCTATATACAAGCCAAATGCTAAGGAAAAAACGACCAATCCATTATTGAGAATCTTAAGGCTTGCAGATGCTTATATCAATATTACTGGTAGACATACCTATAAGCTTGAAGAATTAAAATCTAATACTATAATAAACCTTCCTTCTAGCAGATTCTTTAGACCATATTCAAAAACTTTAAAAACTCTTGAGCCCCTTAAAGTATTAAGAATTACAAAAGCCATGAAAAAAGCAGCGATTAAAGGTGAATTATTCCATTTATGGTGGCATCCCCATAACTTTGGAAAACATATAGATGAAAATTTCTATAATTTGGAGAAAGTTTTTAAGACATTCCAACAACTTAGCAAGGATTACGATTTCACAAGTAGCACTATGACAGATTTAGCAAAAAAACTAAATCTTTAACTTCATTATATTAATGTTTCAACAAAGCGTAAACTAACTAGTCTTATATTATTTATTATAGAACTTACTACCCTCTTTTTTATTTAGCTAAGGAGCCAAAACTATATATACCAAATTACTATAATAGAAAGGATCGTTGAAAATTAAACGGCTTCGTTATACTTTCTTCGATTAATTAACGGCATAACACATGTAAACAAAAGAAATACAAACCCCTAGTTCATAAGGTTTTAACTCCGTGTCAATGTCTTATTTACAGTGTCTATAAATCAAGCAATTGAATTTATTTATATAATCAATTTCACAGATTAAGTGCCTCATCGTATAATTTAGACCTTATAACTTATTTATTTGAATAGTATTAGAAAATAGAATAACATAGACTCACAAAACAAAAAAGATAGACATGGAAACATTACGAAAACTTCCGGTTACCAATAAAATAATCACACTTGCATTCGGCAGTTTATCTTTAATATTAATAGTATTATACTCAGAAATCATCCCACCATTAGTCGATTTTACTGAGAAATATGTTCAAACTTATGATGGTGTTATTGATGATAACCAAATTTTCATATTAGAAATCACTGTGATGTTTTTTATTGGCCTTTGTTTTTTCATAAGCCTGGTCTTTCTATTCAACCTGCATAAAAAGATTTTAAGCCTAATTTCTTCATTTATTGATACAGAAAAGCTCAAGCACACATTTTTAACAGACAATTTACTATCAAGTTCAACTTATACTGAAAAAGCTGTACTTATAAGTACAACAGTCGTAATTATACTCCATTTAAATTTTTTAATCTTTGGTGTATCGGAAGGAAGCGATCCAAACAATCCATTTAGTGAAGGCATTTTAGAACACCTGAGCTCTTTAATATTTCTTCCCTCATCAATCCTCTTGTTGTGGTCTGTGTTTTATGTGAAGAAACATGGTATATCAAAGAAACACAAAAGATACATCTCAAACTGGCTTCTATTTACCTCTGCTGCATTTTTATTTATTTTTCTTGAAGAAATAAGTTGGGGACAACAATATTTTAACTGGGAATCTACTGGGGTCTTTAAAGAGAATAATTTTCAAAGCGAAACAAATTTACACAATTTCATAAATCCATTTTTCAGATTTATTTACCCTTTATTTGGAATCGGACTATTTGTAATATTGTGTTTTTTCTGGTATTTTTTCAAAGAAGAGAAACCTTATTGGTTACAGCTTATTGTACCTCATAAAAGCATGATTATACTCGCTTTTTATCTTGCTTGCGCAAGTTTTATTGGTGAAAGTGAAATTTTTGAACAAATCCTTTCTGTTTTCACCTTATTATATAGTCTCAGGATTTTCTTGAGTATAAAAAATACAAATAACTTTAGATCTATAAATATTTAAGAAAGGCACTCATCTCAATTAGTGAAATTTAATTCATAGCTTAAAAATGCTACTTTCTAAACTTGAATTTCATCAATACCAACTTTAATATTTTCAAACACAACAATTCGATTTACAAGCTACATTTTGTTTATGGAAAGATTTAGATTTGGACCAACAACATAATATAATTCAGAATTAGACTTGTGAATTTTCACATCGTTAATTTTGACTGGATTATTATAAAGGAATTCAAACAAAGGTGCTTTTAAAAAACTGTATTCGTGAGATTCAATATCAACTTCTATCAAATCAGTTTTGTCAATAATTTTCTGTTCTAAGTTTAAAATCGAATATTTAGTTTTATCTATTTTTTTAGGTTTATTTTTAAAAATATACTTTAACTTGCTATATAAATAGTTTACTTTTTTGTCTCTCAAATATTGTTTAACCTTAAAAAAGGATTGTGTTCCAATAGCCATTATTCTTGAAGAGACAGACTTACTGTCATATAAAATATGACATTCATAATTAAATTCATGATTAGCCCATCTGTCTTTATATTCATATTTTCCTTTAGAAAAATCAAACACCTTAAATCCATTTTCATAACACCAATTATTGAGCTTAATAATTATGGTATGCCCTAAATTGAATTTAATATAATCAATATCAAATGTTGTGATTGCAAAAAAGAAAACTTCTTTGGACAAAAACCCAATGGATATAGCTATAGGGGTTTTATCATTATAAATTATAGAAATTACCGCTTCCTTTTTAAGAACCATTTTGTAAATAAGCTCATAATAATAATCCCATTTAGAAAGAATATTATTATCCAATCCTAAAGCACCAAAACGTCTGGATAACATAATCTTAAAATGCTTAAAGATATGCTCATAATCCTCTCTTGAGATATTTTCATAGAATATTTTATAATTTATATCAAAGCAAGATTCAAGTCTTTTAATATTCCGTCTATACTTATACCTACTACTCGCGCTAAACTTATCATTGAAAAAATCATTAAAGTTTTCAAAATCTGATAATTGTGATGAATATCCTTTATATTGTATTGCTTTTTTAACTTTAATGTCTTCTGACGTATTTTTAATATCAAAATAATCAGGAACATCATAAATTAAAAATGTTTTACCTTTATAGTCATGTGCATTAGTTTCAATTTCATAGTACATTCCATTAGAAATATTCCTCCCCACATTTACATATAATGGCAAATACTTGTCTTTATAGAAACTTATATTTTTGAAACTATTTAATACGATTGATTTTGAAGAATTTCTGAAATGTTTTAACCAAACAGATTCAAACGTATGTTTTCCAAATGGATTATTATTCATTAATCATAATTTTAATTAAACAATGAAAATCATTTTATGCAAATTTAAAAAAGTTAAAAACCCCTAAACACAGTACTTTCTATTCGCACAAAAATCCATTGAATTTATAAAAATTAAATTCAAGTAACTCACTTGCAAGTGTTTGTGGTATTGGGTCTAAATTTTAATAAGATTAAAACATCTGGATGAAAATAATATTCTTTTACTTAAACTCGATATAAAATTCATATAAAATATTAAAGAAAATTAGCTAATACGATGAACTGTCCTGTATTAAAGATGAAGCACCAGATTCATATTTTAAAAACGTAAAAATTAGTTATTTATCGTTTTTATTTGATGGATTCTGCATAAACATTGATATTTACAATGACCCAAAGCTATTATTGCTATTAATCTATATGGAATGACTTATACTATAAATACCATATTCAACATCGTTAACATTTATCAAATTTCGATAATTGAAACTAGCGCACTATTTATGAGAAGAAACAATCTTCTTCATAAAGAAAAAGAATTTAAAAATAATTCAACTCCCTCTATCAATATCAACAATAGCATATCTCTTGATTTAAAATATTTAGAGAATGATGTTCAAATTATTAAAATCAATCATAATAATGATTAGGGAAAGATTATATCAAATATCTCAAAAATATGCATCAAAATGGCTTGTGCTTTTGTTTGACGTAAGCATAGTCGTACTCACATTTTTTCTTGCCTACTTTATACGTTACAATTTTAAGTTTGATTTTGATTTTCAAAAATTTATCAATGAAATTCCTTTTGTTCTTTTCGCTGCAATACTCAGTTTTTTCAGTGTAGGAACATTTAAA
>Ga0105356_10004444_pt1 | contig 13521 bp, 14 predicted proteins | sample GOMGulsemesocosm_3_FD_83502 | JGI IMG/M metagenome (GOLD analysis project Ga0105356, IMG submission 83502) | Methane-oxidizing microbial communities from mesocosms in the Gulf of Mexico - GOM9D Gulf of Mexico | ecosystem: Environmental > Aquatic > Marine > Cold seeps | place: Gulf of Mexico...
CTGGTCTTGAGCAGAACACCCTGTGTCTGACAAATTGTTGGCGATAATTTAGTTCTACAGCATGTTCTGCAAGGATTGTGCCTATTTATAAAAAAGCTAACACACACGATTCAACGTCTTTTACTTCAACAGGTTAGACATAAAAAAGGCTCGGATTTGGCGCTAACAATTCGCAACCAGAGCAGCCGTTTTTTTGACAGCTCGATTCGTTGATCACTGATCAAACAAATATTCCAGGCAATAAAAAAGCCCGTCTGGCGAGCCAGACGGGCTTTTTAAACAACAGAAAATAATAATTACTTTAGCGTTGCAGCCCGTACTTGCGGATTTTTTCTACCAGCGTAGTGCGACGTATCTGCAACTTCTCGGCAGCACGCGCCACCACAGAGTCAGCCTCTTCTAGCGCCTGCTCAATCAAATCACGCTCCAGGTTACTGAGGTATTCCTTAAGATCGATACCTTCCACCGGCAATGTAGTTGAATCAGCAAGCTCAGGTTTTTGCTCTAGATCTGGATCAGTAAGAAATAACTGTTCGAACTCAGGCTCCACCGCTTCGGCCCCATAGCGAAATTTTTCAGGCAAATCATGCAGGCCAATCACCGAATCCGGGTGGGTAATAGCCAGCCGTTCAACCAGATTAGCCAATTCACGAACGTTGCCAGGCCAGGCATGCTCACAAAGAGACTGGATAGCCGCACGATTAAATTTAACCGAGCCACGGTTTTCAGCTTCCATCCGGTACAACAGTTCATTGAGCAATAACGGAATATCTTCCACACGCTCACGTAAAGCGGGCATTTCAATAGGGAAAACATTCAGTCGATAATACAAATCTTCTCGGAAACTACCGTCGACAATCATCGTTTCCAAATTTTTGTGGGTCGCGGCGATAATACGGACATCCGCCTTAAGCACCTTGGTACCACCAACGCGTTCGTACACACGCTCCTGCAACACACGCAATATTTTCACCTGCATGTTGAGTGGCATATCGCCAATCTCATCCAGAAACAGTGTACCGCCGTCGGCCATTTCAAAGCGCCCAGGACGACTACTGATCGCGCCCGTAAAAGCCCCCTTTTCATGACCAAACAGCTCACTTTCCAGCAATTCAGCAGGAATCGCGCCACAGTTGACCGGCACAAAAGGCTTCTGGCGACGCGACGAATTGTAATGAAGGTTACGTGCCACCACTTCTTTACCAGTGCCCGATTCTCCAGTAATCAAGACGCTCACATCCTTATCGGCAACCTGCGCCATCAACCGCCGCACCGCCTTAACGTGTGGGCTGTCACCAACCAGGCTGCGAAATAATTCCACTTCACGACTCTGATTACGGTCACGAACCAGATTATACTGCTCACGATAAAGCTGGGCACGGTGCAGGCTATCAAGCAAGGCGTTATAACGTACCGGTAACTCGATATTGCCAATCACCATACGCCGCAAACTGGCCTCTGAGCTCTCCTCCAACACCTGTTCACCCAACAACAACACCGGCACGCCCGCATCCCAGGCAATTAAATCAGCTAATAACGTTTCCAACTCGAAGTTTGTTTCTACGCCACCCACCAACACGGCAACCACATCACGGCCTTCATTAAAACCTTCAGCCGCTCGTTGCGACCAATCACGGGACGTTGCCGCAACTACCGTATCCCCCAGGAATTCATGAACCACCTGCAGGTCATGACGACGCTGATCGTCATTCTCAATTATCAGAACTTTTATTTCTTGAGGCATTAAATTGGCTTATATGAGGTGAATGACAGAAAGTTCAAAATTTTGACGCATTGTAGCGCCAGCAAGATTAAATTTATACCACGAATGAAAATAGTCAAATTTGTGACACTATAAAATTTAAGGGGTGAACGCTGGGAATGCATAGAGATGAGAATGAGGTAAACAGAACCTGTTAGGTGAAGGCGATCTGGTCAATGCGATCACACCCGGCCGCGTCGAACTCGATCACATCGACAAAGCAGAAATGCCCGCCAGCCTACAAACCATGCCCACTGCCGAGCAAATGGCCGTCATCAAGGAGAAAGTGGAAGGCGGTGCCGAAGATCCACTAGACCAGCCAAAAATTTTAAAAAAATAAGTCCCTGCCATAATTTATCATTATTGGTCACCAGCTTGTCTAGATCCCCCCTTTGGCAGTCCTTTTTTGGTTGTTTAATTAGCCCTGAAGTTAGCAAACAACCACCTACCAAAAGAGGATTTTATGATGAAAAAAGCAATTTTAATGAGTGCGATTCTGACTATGGGTACGGCTACCGCTGCTGTCGCTGCGCCAGTAGAAATATCCGATGAGGCTAAACGGGATACGGTGATCTGGGGTAGCTTTGTCACCGGCGCCGTTGCCGGTGGTCCTTTAGGCGCAATAGCTGGCGTAATTGCCGGTAGCTGGCTGGGTGAAAAAATTGAAACTGCCGGTCAGGTCGAAGATGCTGCGGAGAAACTCGCGCAGGCAAAAGCCCAAGCTGATGAGTTGTCGCAACAGCTGGCAGAGGCGGAGATCTCCGCTCAGAATCATCAGCAGCATGAATATCATCAGATGGCTCTTGAGCAATTACAACTGGAATTGCTGTATAAAACTGGCGCCAGTGAATTAACGCTAGCCGCGCAGTTGAAAATGAGTCTTCTCGCCAGCTTGTTGATTGAACACCCGGAATTAATAATTCGTCTTGATGGTCATGCCGATCCGCGCGGTGTTGATAGTTATAACCAAAGCCTTACTGATAGCCGTGTACAGTCCGTGCAGGACTTTTTGATCGCCAAGGGTGTTGCTGCAGAACGCTTTAGCACACATTCATATGGCGCCAGCCAGTCTTCGGCAGCACCAGGTGATTATGACAGCTACGCATTGGAGCGAGTGGTGAAAGTGCAGCTAAGTAATCCAGCATCGCAGGAGGGTTTTGCGCAAGCCTCCATGCCCTGAGGATATTAAGGTTTTAGATGTACCACGTTTTGCCCGGCACCTGTCGGGCTTTTTTATGAGCCATATTTAGTGAGAACGAGGCAGCCGCAGACTAAAGACTACGCCGGATTTATCGTCACGGTTATAGGCGCGGATCTCGCCGCCATGAAACTTCACAATTAAATCAACGATGTGAAGCCCCATGCCCAGATGAGCTTTATCGCTACCCTTTTCTCGCATCGAAACCAGATTATCAAACAGCTGGCTTTGCATCGCCTCAGGTAATAGCGGACCGTCATTACTGATAGCGATATGGAGATTGTCGGCGCAGGTTTGATAGCTAATTTCAATTTCACCGTTCGGCGGTGTAAAACTGCTGGCATTATCGATGAGTTTGTCGAGCATTTGCACCAATAGCTCAGGTGCGGCCATCAGTTGATTTGCCGAATCTGTAATGGTTGTGCTGTCGATCCCTGTCAGCTTGAAAGAACTGTCTTGATAGCTGTCCCGATAGGCCTCGGTAATTTCGCGCAGCAACTCGGCAATGTTGATCTTTTCCAGCTCAGCCTGCTCAATGCTTTCCTCCACGCGTTTCGCTTCGCTCATGGCAGTGATGAGGCTGCCCAGACGTAATGCACCGTCTTTGGCGCGCTGCTGGTAGGTCAGACTTTTCTCGTCCAGCGATTGGCTCGACAGGTTATCCAACGAGGAGTGGATAATTGCCAGCGGTGTGCGTAATTCGTGGGACAGTTTACGCGCCAGTGTTTGCAGATAATCGGTGTATTCCTGAATGCGCTTCATTAACTCGGAATAGCTGAGCGTCAGATGATCGATTTCATCGTTGGCGCGGCTGGTGGGGTGCTGTTCGATGATGTTGTTGGGGTCGAATAGCGCCTGTTGAGTAGCGCGGTGTAAACGGCGAATACGCCAGGATAGCCAGTTGGCATAACCGAGTAACGCCAAAGCGGTTAGGCTGATCACGGCAAAGCTGAGTAAAAATAGACGGCTAAAGGCTTGATCCGTCAAACCAGCAGTTTTCTCACTGCTTTGTTCGGCGATCAGTATGGCTATCACCTCATCATCATGTTTGATGGGCATGGCGGTGGATAAAATATGGTGGTCTGAACGCTGTGGGTCACGGTACCAGTGGCTCGTTCCGCGACCCTGTTGAGCTTCGGAAAACTCCTGATGCCCGGTATAATTGACACCGTTTTGATAACGGTTATTAGCGTAATCGCTGGATGACAGCAGCGCGCGGTACAGCTTGCTTAATAACCAGTGGGCCTGCGACGAACCTTGTGATTCCGGATTGCCGGCACTGGCGATCAACCAACCATCGGGGCTGGTCAAACGAAGCCGTAAACCGGGCTGACTAAAGGCTGCGATAGTCTGCTCAGATGCCAGTGACTGATAGGCAAACCAGGGTGTTTCTCCCGTCTCTAGCCGTGGCCCATAGTGACTATTTCCCTGCGCGGTCTCATCAATGATTTCAAAACTGAGCTGCCCCTGAGCCAGCGCCAATGGCATTTTAATTTCCAGTTGATAACCAGTATCATGATCCGCCCAGGCGGCATCAATGCGGGATTCGCGATAGGTCTTTCCAGCGTTGCTTAAATAGCGCGCAGTCAGTGTGCCGGGGGCTACGGCGGTAAAAATGTAGTTCCGCCCTGAGCCTGTTGCCAGTACCAGGCGGTCCCCGTTGGACGCCAGCGATTGAATAGGGTCGTTATAAATCACCTGCTCATCGGGCACCGAAAAAAACAACGCTAGACTGTTGCCGGAGATGGAGCAACGATAGCGCACCGAATTTTGGCCGTCTTCGGATTGATAGTTGGTCCAAGGCACTTCCAGCCATTCCTCGTCATAACCATCGGCCCAGATAGGTGCCTCAAGCGGGTGACAATAAAAGGCATTGTTATCCGCTGGCGTGTTGCTGATTTGTCCGTGTGGAAGCAGGTTCGTTGGATTTTGTGCCAGCGCCTGAGCGATCACCTTGGTGGTGGCCTCCAGATTGGCCTCCTGACCAAGGCGCAGTGAATGATCCATTTCCTTCAGGTATTGGCAGCCCGCCCAGGGCAGACTGAGAAGTAGCAGACTGACACAAACCAGTTGTTTATTTAGATTCACGCTTTTGCTCTATTCCGCATGCCAGCGATAGCCCATGCCATAGGCGGTTTTAATCGCGTCAAAGTTATCATCAAGCGCCTGAAATTTTTTGCGGATGCGTTTGATGTGAGAGGTGATGGTATTGTCGTCGAGAATTACGTTAGCAGCATCCATCAATTGCTGGCGGCTTTTAACCTGACCGGGGTAACGTGCCAGATCACGAATGATCCAGAACTCGGTGACGGTAATATCAAGCGGCTGATTATCCCAGTTCACCGTCATGCGGGCTTTGTTGAGGGCGAGTTTGCCGCGCTCGATTATTTCTTCCTGCGCTTCGGGTTGGGTGAGTGCTTCTATGCGCCGGAACAATGCCACAATGCGCGCCATCACGTGGGGCAGGCTGATGTCCTTGGTAAGGTAATCGTCGGCGCCGAGCCGCAGGCCTGAAACCTTATCAAACTCACTTTCACGTGCGCTTAGAAAAACGATAGGTAAGGTTTTTGAGCGGCTGCGCAAATCCCGACATAGCTCAAAACCACCCTCAACCTCTTCGCCAAGGCCAATATCAATCAACGCCAGATCCGGCAGTAGCTGGTCGAAGGCCTGCATAGCTGATGGCCGATCAGAATAAATATTGACCTCATAACCGTGCTGCATAAAGGCATCACGGTAGTTTTCCGCAATGCTTGCTTCATCTTCTACAATCGCGATGCGCTTGGCCATCGGCTGGCGTTCCTGTTGTTATTTTTGAATCATTGTAGCCTAGACAGCGCGCTAATGGCGTGGTTGCCACAATTCATCACAATTGCTCAGAATCCCGCCCATTTTGAGCCCTTAAATGGCCTGGCTTGAGAGCTTTACTTGCTGCTGAGAATAACAATTTCAAAGGAGCCCTCCATGTTAATTTCCCGGCGCAATCGCCCTCTGTTTACCGAAAAAAATGACCCATTTGCCAAACCCACTGCCAGCCGGTGGCCGCATTATGCGGTGCTAATTGTGGTTGCGCTGCTGGGCAGTTTATTGTGCTTTTCTGCGCATGCCAGCGTGTCAGAAGAGGATGAGCTCAACGCCGGTCAAATGCTGTTGAAACCAATCGAAGGCGGCGAGTTAACATCCGCGCTGACGCAGCAAAGCAAAGTGCATATCAAGGTCAGCGGCATGGTGGCGCATGTTGCACTGACTCAAAGTTTTCAGAACAACAGCGAGCAGTGGGTTGAGGGTACCTATGTTTTCCCGTTGCCCGATAAAGCGGCAGTGAATCGCATGCGGATGAAAGTTGGTGAGCGTGTCATTGAGGGGCGGGTTGAAGAAAAGCAGCAGGCCAAAAAGATTTATCACGAAGCCAAGGCGGTGGGCAAAAAGGCCAGTTTGGTTAGCCAGCAGCGCCCCAACATGTTCACGTCAAAGGTAGCAAACATTGGCCCCGGTGAAATTATCACCGTACAGCTCGATTACATTGAAACCGTTGCCTACGATCAGGGCCAGTTCAGCTTACGTTTCCCGATGACGATTACACCGCGTTATATTCCCGGCTCGCCATTGCAGGATGCGGATTCAGAAACAGGAGCCCCCCTTGTTGCCAGTGCATCGGGTTGGGCCGTGAACACCGATCAGGTGCCCGACGCTAGTGAAATCACACCTTTTATCAATCCTAAATTGCCGACGCCTCAGCAGTTGATCAACCCCATTACCGTCACCGCTGAGCTGGATATGAGCATGCCGTTGCAAGTGGTTGAAAGCGCCTATCACAACATCGTACTGTCGCGAAAAGACAATCGTTACCAGCTGCGACTAGCCAGCGGACAGGTTTCCATGACACAGGATTTTTCGCTGCATTGGCAGCCGCAGTCTGGTTCTGCACCGCGTGCGGCACTGTTCAGTGAGCAGGTTGATGGCAAAAACTATGCGCTGTTGTTGATGGTGCCGCCAATTCAAAATAGCGCCACTGAAGGTGCTTCTGCTGTGCTGCCAAAGGAAGCTATTTATATCATCGACACATCCGGCTCGATGGATGGTGTTTCCATTGAGCAGGCCCGCCAAAGTCTGTTGTTTGCGCTGGCGCAGCTGAATCCGCAGGACCGTTTTAATGTCATCTCCTTCAGCTCCACCACCCATACGTTGTTCAATAGTGCCGTTTCCGCCAGCGCAAAAAACATTGATTACGCGCGCCGTTATGTGGGCGGGCTGCAATCGGGCGGCGGCACGGAAATGTTGTCCGCGCTACAAGCTGCGTTACGTGACGAAGCTGAAGCAGGTTTTGTACGTCAGGTAATGTTTATCACCGACGGAGCCGTGGGCAACGAAGAGGCACTTTTTACCACGATTCATCGTCAGCTTGGTAATAGTCGTTTGTTTACCGTTGGTATTGGTTCAGCGCCTAACTCGCATTTTATGCGTAAAGCCGCGCAGTTTGGTCGTGGCAGCTTTACCCATATCGGCAAGGTGTCCGAGGTGCAGGAAAAAATGACAAGCCTGTTCAATAAGCTGGATAACCCCATCGTCAGCGATATTCATGTGAATTGGCCTCAGGGTACAAAAGTGGAGAGTTACCCTAAGCGTCTACCGGATTTATACAGTGGTGAGCCGTTGCTGGTGGCGGTGAAAATCACCAAATTGCAGGGCGCAGTTTCCTTGTCCGGTAAAGCTGCAGATAGACAGTGGCAGCAGGACATTCAGCTTAACGGCGTACAAAATCATTCCGGCGTAGCAACACTTTGGGCCAGAGAAAAAATCGCCAGCCTGCTGGATGAAAAAACTACCGGTCGACCTGAGCCAGAAGTTCGCCAAGCGGTGCTTGATGTCGCCTTAACGCATCAGCTTGTAACACCCTACACCAGTTTTATTGCTGTGGAGCAAGTCATCAGTCGTCCTGCTGAGGAAGGGCCGGCAGCGGAAGCGGTTTCAAGCGCTCGCGCCAAGGGACAAGCTGCGCAAAATTATGTCTATCCACAAACCGCCACCGGTGCGCAGCTCAGCCTGCTGTGGGGCGTACTGTTATTGCTGATCGCTGCAATCGTTAAAGTTTGTTCGCCTGCTGCCATGAAAGGCGAGCAGGTTTTCTTGAGCGGAGGAGTCAAATGATTTTTTTGACGCTGAAGCTGATAAGAAAAGCGGTGATCGCCCTGTGTTTGGTGGCCGGTGGTTTCCTGCTGGCCGATAGCGGCTGGATTTATGCCAAGGCCGAGCTGGCTCAGAAGCTGATCGAAGATGCCTGGTCGCAAACGCTGGAAACTGGCGCTACGGTCAAACCCTGGCCCTGGGCCGATACCTGGCCGGTCGCCCGACTGGAAGCTGCCAGTCATGATGTTGATTTGTATGTGTTGCAAGGCACCCACGGTAGCTCATTAGCCTTCGGGCCGGGCTATCTCATCGGCAGTGCCACGCCGGGCGATGAGGGGGCAACTATTATTGCCGGACACCGCGATACCCATTTTCGTTTTATGGAGGAACTGCAACAGGGTGATCTGCTGAAATTGACGGATAACGAAGGTGGGCAGCACCATTACCGGATTAAAACATTGGCCGTGGTGGATAGCAGTCAGCAGGAATTAACGGTCAAGAGTGATGAAAAACAACTGGTGCTAGTGACCTGTTATCCCTTTGATGCAATCAACTCCGGTGGGCCGTTACGCTATGTGGTAAACGCCACTGCACGGGCTCCCCGTACGAGACACATGTAATTTTCTGTTTAGCCTGAGCGTGGTTTAACCAGATCCTGCGCCAGCTCAATTAAATGGCCACCCGGGTCGCGTACATAGGCAGTGCGTTGGCCCCAGAGCCGGGTAGTGGGCGCAATCACTTCATATGCGCATTGTTACGTAGTTCCTGATAGGCCACGTCCACACCATCCACCTTAAAACCCAGTTCAAAACCGGGGGGGCGTCATCCGCTGGCGCTTTGAGCTTTATGCCAAGAGCCTCGGTATAAAATACCAAAGAGCGGTCAAGATCTTCGACAATGAGAACGATGGAATCGGGCAGTTTTAATTCCATCCGCAGTCACTCTCCTCGTAGTAATTTCCTTCTCAGAAAATATCTCAGTTTTTAGGCAAGTGCTGGTCAATGCCTGCTTTTATCTCGTCCGATAACGGCTCAACTTTAGGCGGCCAGATTTCAACCAGTTCGCCCGTTGCATCAAACAGGTATTTATGAAAATTCCACTTAGGTTTTGCCGCGCCGCCAAGCTCTTCGATCATGGCGTGATAGAGTGGGTGGGCTTCTTCGCCGAGTACTTTTTCCTTGCTGGTCAAAACAAAATCCACGCCATAGTTTTTGCTACAAAAGGTTTGAATCTCTGACTCGCTGCCCGGCTCCTGTTCACCAAAATCATTGCTGGGAACACCGATAACCACTAGACCCTGATCCCGGTAGTTTTGCCATAGTAGTTGTAAATCTGCGTACTGAGGCGTGAAGCCGCATTCCGACGCTGTATTGACCAGTAAAAAGGCTTTACCTGCAAAGTCGGATAATGGCAGCGGTGTGCCGTCGATAGCGGTAAATTCGAATTGATGAGCGTTCATGATGTTCTCCTGAGCAGACAACGCTGCGTCTCTTTCTATCGAGTGTTAGCCATATCAAAATCAGGTGCAAGTTTTTAACGTCGTCAGCTGAGGCTGTGCCTGACCCTTCCCGGCGTGCTATCAAAAAACTGTTTAAAGGCTTTGCTGAAGGCTGCTTCGGAGGAATATCCGGCTGATTCGGCGATATCAATCATTGGCGCAGTGCTGCTTTGCAGCTGCATTTTGGCTTTGTGCATACTCCAATTGAGCAGATAGGTTTTAGGCGGCATGCCAACCAGTTGGGTAAATTTTTCGGTAAAACGGGTCCGTGATACCGCCACGCTTGCCGCCAGACGTTCTACGTTCCAATTGCTGTGAGTCTCGCTGTGGATGAGGTTTAAGGCCGCGCCTATTTTTGGGTCAGCGAGAGCCGTCATATAACGCATGCTCTGCGGCGCCTTGTTTGTGTGTATTCGCATCAATTGGATAAATAAAATTTCGGTCAGACGATCAACCATAACCGTAGAGCCCGGAGACGGATAACGAGATTCACTCGCCAGCGCGCTGACCACGAATCGTAACCAATCCATCTCCGCTGTTGCTGAGGCTTTTATGTGAATAAAGCAGGGCAAATCTTTTAGGAAGGGGTGATTGATTAACGAGTCATAACCAAAGGAACCGCAGAGTAGCGTATTGATGCTTTGTTGCGGCGAATTGTTTGGTGGCCGAAAAGGATTGCTGCCATTAAGGATATCTTCAACAACACCGGCAGCAGGCAATCTTGTGCTAAAGGGTGTATCGCTCAGCCAATGAGCGCCTCCGGTCGGGAAGGCAACAATATCGCCCTCTTCCAGACATATTGGGCTTTCCTCATTGCCCGTTTTGAGCCAGCAGGACCCCTTGACGATCACATGAAACGAGCCGGAATCCGTATTGCTAATATCCATGCCCCAGGGTGATATAAAGTCTTCACAAAAATACGTGTTAGCACGAAGCCGGATGGTTTTAAGCACGTCAGCCAGTGCATCCATCGCTCTATCATCGTCCATTCCAGCTCCTTAAACGCCTTAAATTCGATCAAAATGACAATTTATTAAAACATTACATCATATTTTGTTCGAAATAAATCAGGATAATGGCATGCATTAAATACAGCTTTGAGGAGCACTCATTATGACCAAGACAAATAACCTGCAGAATTTTGCGCTCTACCATTACCCAAGTTGTCCTTATTGCGCCGTCACTAGAAAGGCAATTAAACAAACAGGGCTTAACATTGCGCAACGAGATATTTCGAAACAACCACAATATCGCGCAGAACTTATCAAAGAAGGCGGTAAATCCCAGGTTCCTTGTCTACGTATCGAAAAAGAAAACGGTGATACGCACTGGCTTTATGAGTCGCGAGATATCGTTCAATTTCTTCGTCAGTACGCCTAACTGGCTGCTGAAAGGTCCGCTGGTTTGAGATGTTGTTAGCCAATTGTAAAACAGCGGTAGATAATTAAGCAGACGGCGGAATTCATCGAGCTGTTCGCTTGCCCTGTACGCCGCTGATAATGGGAGTAAAACATGACAGATAAGAGCCGCCCCCTTAACCCTCTCAACGCCGAAGAGCAACGCGTCATTCTGCACAAGGGCACCGAGCGACCTTTTACCGGTGAGTATAACGACTTCTCTGCAGTGGGCACCTTCGTTTGCAAACAGTGTGAAACGCCGCTTTATCGTTCAACGGACAAATTCTCATCCGGCTGTGGCTGGCCCAGCTTTGATGATGAAATTGAAGGCGCTATCAAGCGCAATGTCGACGCCGACGGACGCCGTACAGAAATCGTCTGTAGCAACTGCGGTGGACATTTGGGGCATGTGTTTGAAGGCGAACGACTGACCGAGAAAAACACCCGCCACTGCGTTAATTCGGTCTCCATCAAGTTTATCGGCGAAACGTAGACACCTCGATGGCTATCAATACCGTAGGCCGCTTATTAAGTCGACATCTTCAAGATCTTAAACCCGGACGTCTCGACTGGATTGGTCTGCGTCCGGAACGTAAGGTAGATTTACTGGTGGTCGATCAGGTTGAAGCCATTGCTGAAATGGGGCTGGCCGGTGATCGTCGCTGCAAAGGCACAGCGGGCTCAGGGCGGCAGGTAACGCTGATTAATCTCGAACACATCGAGGTAGTCGCAAAACTATTGGGATTAGAATCAATTGATCCCGCCGTTTTGCGTCGTAATCTGGTGGTGTCGGGTATTAATATGATCGCACTTCGCCATCAGCGTTTTCGTATTGGCGAAGTGGAATTTGAGGCTTCAGCCCACTGCCACCCCTGCCTGCGCATGGAGCAGGCGCTCGGTAACGGTGCGGTCGCTGCAATGCTCGGCCACGGCGGTGTCTGCGCCAAAATCATCAAAGGCGGAATGATTCGCGTGGGTGATGCGGTGGTTAAATTGGATGATATGGCAGATTAAAGTTCGTCCATCAAATTAAACACATGTCATTTCGAGCGAATGCGAACAAGATCTCGCTCTAAGGTCGAGATGACAATTCTTAATTTATTAGATGGCTAGGTAGTTACCCTTCTATATCCAGTACCAATATGACGGACTTTAGTCAGTACCATGACAATCCAGCGCCTGTTATTTTATGCCTGAAGCCAGCGTTGATTAAGTAGTAACAGAACAAGCCGTAAGCTGTTTATAGAAAGCTGATCAGTTGCGCTTTTTGTTCTCCCCAAAGTATCAGCCCGGTATAATCGCCCTTTTCCCTGGAGCATTGCTTTGGAGCTGCAAATCCCTTCGCTAGCTGAGCTACTGTCCGTTTCTGGCGCGTCTTTTCTGTTGATTTTTCTGGCCGAGTTTGGCGATAAAAGTCAGTTGGTTTGTATGACGCTGGCCGCCAAACACCGCCATTGGCCTGTGCTGCTCGGTGCGGTAGCCGCCTTTGCAATACTCAACCTGCTGGCTGTCCTCTTTGGTGCGGTGGTTGCTTCCTGGATTCCCGAGTTTTGGCTGGCATTGATCGTAGCGGGCTTATTTGGTTTTTTTGGTATTCAGTCATTGCTGATGAAGGATGATGACTCGGAAGACGAAAGTACCGAAGTGCGCAGCAGTCACAGCTTGTTTATCACCGCGCTGTTAATGATTTTTGTGGCAGAATTTGGCGATAAAACGCAACTGGCTGTTGCTGGCCTGGCCTCGACCTATCACGGCCTGCCTGTCTGGATAGGCTCCACCCTGGCACTGTTGGCCACCACGGCGCTGGGGGTTATGGTGGGGCAACGATTGCTGAAACGATTACCACTGGGGCTGGTGCATAAATTTAGTGGCGTGCTGTTTTTATTGCTGGCGTTAGTAGCGCTCTACCAGGCTTTTACTGTGAACTAAGCGCCCCGCTGATGGATAAACTCTCGCACTTAGCTGCTTTGCTCAAAGGGCGGGCGACTATCAAACATCAACTTATCCAGCGTCTTCTGTGCCTGTTTCGGTTTGGCCAAGTCCTGCGGCTCTAACATCTCGCAGTCATCATTGATCATCTGTTCAATTGTGACCGGGTAGTATTTACAGTCCTCGGGGCGGTCGTAATAGATATCACAGGTGTAAATTATCTTACCTGGCGTTGTACTCGGGGCCTCGCGCAACCACGGGCAGCGCTCGATTTGCTGGCCCGTGACCGGGTCCATCCAGATTTTGCCATTACGCACATACTGGTAAATATCGGGCCTGAAAATATCCCACAGCTCGATATCACTCTGCGTCGCACCAAGATCACCATTGCTGTATTTGATGCAGCATTTCCCGCATTGGGTGCAATTTTTCATGGCATTGTCTTGCTTTCTATTATTGCTAATAAGGTAACCGAGATTATAGTGTGGATTCTAATTATTTCTTTTCCTTGCCAAGTCTGCTTTGTGCTGTGATCTCAACCGGTCGACGCAACACATGCGTTAAATCTATCTGCCGGTGTCTCGTATTCTAAAGTTTTACGTGGTCGTTC
>Ga0105356_10004448_pt1 | contig 13513 bp, 10 predicted proteins | sample GOMGulsemesocosm_3_FD_83502 | JGI IMG/M metagenome (GOLD analysis project Ga0105356, IMG submission 83502) | Methane-oxidizing microbial communities from mesocosms in the Gulf of Mexico - GOM9D Gulf of Mexico | ecosystem: Environmental > Aquatic > Marine > Cold seeps | place: Gulf of Mexico...
CAAATCAGTAAAAATTAGCCAAATGAACCGCCTATGGACCGGAACGACGACGGCGTCAGAAATGGGTGGTGAGTTAACTCTGCGGGGAATGAGCATTGATGAGGGCTGGAGCTAGATAGTTGTTACAGGGGAAGCTACAGGCCCACAGATTGGAGATATTCGGGGCTTGGATGGGGCTATTGGTCGATTTAATCGCTTGATCCTGCTGGGCGTCTGTGCAGCTGGAAATTCACTACAACAACTATTGAAGTAACGGGTGCGTACATATTATTAACTCAATAACAGTCGCACCCGGTGTTCGGGAGAAATTTTAACGGGCCCTTGACGGAGAAAACCTAATGGGTGACCCCGGCGCCTCTGCTGGTCGTGCGATATACAGTTCATTTTTATCGTTGTTTCGATGAACAACTAAACCAAATTCAGAAACGACGCTCGCGATATCGTATAAATTCATTTCTTAAACCTATCAGCGTGCCACTGAAAGATAACGCCTTTAGCACAGGCGCACGGTTTTTTTCGCGCGTCCAGCCGAAGGCGATTGTGCCTAAATTTGTTATGTGTGAACTTCAAACTGAAGCTCTCCACCCAATATATGTACCGCACCAAAACCACCCGTCAATTCAAAATAATCTCCAGATTTTTGGCCACCGCTGCTGAAGCTATGGCGCTAATTAAACGTGTGGTACATAAAATAAAAGTAACACCTTTTTTTTGATGACAATGTTTTACCGAAAACATTGTTTTTTATTAATATTTTAAATCCCCCTTTCTAACCCTGACTGTCTTGTTAACGCTTTGCCAAAGTATGGCTATTTATCTTATGCTGAAGCAGAGCATGGTACGTTGAGTTACATATTGCAGTATTACAATACTAAACGCGGCCATAGCTACAATAATTACCTATCGCCAACCGCAGCAGAGAATGCTGCTTAATTTTACTCCCATTAGGGTGTACAGAATTACTTGACCACATCACAATGACGTGGTGATATGACCGTTTACGTTTATATCGGGGCCAGATTAATCTGGCGCTAGGATCTCATGGTTCCCCCAAAAACTGATTATTAGTATAAGTATTCAGAAAGGTTAAAGCATATAAGGTGGTTAGCTCTAATAACGAGATCCGCTAATTCCGGTGTTATGCATAAAAACTGAATGTCGAAACTAGAGCTAACCATATTAAGTTTGAAGATTAATAAGACTGCTAAAAAAAAGTCTATCTAGGTGAGTGATAATGGATGAAATAGTTGAAAGGTTAAGAATCGTCAAATCAGGCATAGCGTTAAAGGATAGCGGTGCTATTAAACAACAGACAGAATTACTTAGCACAATAACCGACAATGAAGCTATCGCTCTGATTACTCGGTATTTGGAAGATAAAAACTTTCAACAGGCACATATTCTAATTGAATTATACCTTGAGCGTCATAGTAGAACGTCAGCCATAGAGACCAATCACTCTATAGGTTCCAAAACAGGTCTCGAAGATACCACCTCTTCCATAGACCTTTCTTCTGAGGAAGAGGAAAGAGGTTCAATGGTGGATGCCTTCGTAAAACTTGGGTCGAGCAATCCACGTAATTTCCTGAAGTTCGTTTTTAGTACATATCCTATGGACGAGGAATATTTGAACAAGCTGCTATATTTAGGAAAAGATATGGGAATAGCAGACCAAGAAAATATCCAAATAGTATTCAGGTATCTATCGAAAAATTCCTCTTTCAGCTTTAATTCTGAAGTTATTGCAAAGCATCAGGAGCAGTGGGATTGGGTAGAGCTAAGTAGAAACAGTGCATTGCCAATTTCGGAAGAACTGATAGATAGGTTTATCGATAGCTGGGATTGGAGTTACCTTTCCATTAATCGGAACGTTGGATTTAATAATAATATACTCGGTAAATATATAGAGAAATGGAATCATAAGTGGCTCCCATCGAACGATAGATTACTTTTCACGCCAGAGATAATTAGTGAATATCATGAGCATTTAGATTTTTGGGCATTATCTGAAAGAGGCAAGGTATGTATGACCAAAGACCTATTAGAAAAAAACTCAGAATATGGATGGCATTGGTCCAAACTAACTCTAAATGAGTCAATAACGCTAACTGAACCGCTGATCGATAAAATGATTGAATGTTGGAGGGACTTTGATGAAGACATACCGCTCTACTGGTCGAATCTATCAGGTAATAAATCAGTAAGGTTTACCGAATCATTGCTATTAAAATATATCAACCATTGGGATATTGATTGTTTAATTAGAAACCCTTCAGCCGAATTAACAGAATTTGTGCTATCAAGAATACCCCGCTTATCACAGTGCAAAGAATTTGAATTTAACGAGTACATGTTGAATAAATACTCAGATAAGTTGGACTGGCGGGTGCTGTCTCTCAGCAAATCCATTATTTTTGATGAGAAAATACTGGCTAGATTTAGTGATAATTGGTACTGGGACGTGTTATCTCGCAACAGTAGTATAAATTTTTCTGAAACATTGCTTGATAGATTCTACGATAAGTGGGATTGGGATAAAATATCCTATTTTTCGGGAGTTGAGCTTACTGAAATATTACTTGATAAATACTCAGATAAGTGGGACTGGTCAATTATTTCTCAAAAATTAAACTTCAGATCGAATGAAGATTTACTAGATAGATTTCATGATAAATGGGATTGGAAGGCTATCTCTAAAAACCCCTCCTTACAATTTACTGAGGAAATATTGACTAAGTTTTCGAATCGACTCGATTGGACAGAAATATCTCGGCATGCAAATGTCGATTTCACTAAATTACTACTTAACAAGTTTATTAGAAAATGGAATATTAGTAAACTTGTTGGCCAATATGACGTGTTTTTGCATCAGTACTTGATGGAATTGTATGTCCATAGCTATGTAGATATTTTCGAAGAACTTGGTCACACTTCGATTAGTAAAATCGCATTGAAGGAGATTCAGGATGATGGCACTCTCAAAATACAACTTAAGGAATCGGGGGAATCCTTATTTGAATACTATTATAAAAAAATAAACGAAGTAGGCTTTGATACAGGTTGCGTTGCTTCAGACCCTGTAATGGGAATGAAGGGTCTTGAGAAGGTCATATTTTCAGAAGAGTTTATAGGAAGCACAATTGGTAAGTTTAGATGGGAACATTATTTAGGAAGTGGGGCTCTACCTCTATCTGAAGATCTAATTGATAAATATATCGATCAATGGAATTGGTGGGGCTTGTCTAGAAATAAGCAATGGCCTTTTACTATTGCGTCAATCGATAAATATAAAAAGCATTGGGATTGGAAGGCGCTAGTGGATAATCCATCGTTCCCGTTAACCGACTCTATTGTTGCCAAATTTAGTGGCTACTTGGATTTAGACGGTTTGCTATGGAAGAGCCGTATTGAAATTACTGATGAGAAGCTATATAAGTTTGCTTCCGATTGGGATTTGTCCAGCTTGGAGCAATCGTACCCCCGCATCAAAACTATATTGTGTGAGTTATCTCAAGATGATTTAGAGTATGTTTTTAGTCAGGTTCTAACCTATAGCGACCCAATTCGAACACAGAAGATACTATGAAGATTTATAATTAATTTGATAGCCTGAATACAGGCAACTTTAGCAATATTGACTCGAAATTCCACAATGATAATTAGGGCAAGTGAAACTTGTCACTTGGAATTGTAATGCTGCCCTTAAGAAAATGACTGATGAGGTTTATTTCCTTGGTGCCGGTATATCAATTGTGGATAGGTGATTATCTTTGGGTTAGCACTTCCAAGAACAAAGGGATTGAGGTTTTCCCGAAGAATGGCAATCATGAGAAGCCGAAACCGGCCGTAGCACCGCCGAGAATTCTCACAAATAGATCTAAGGTAACTTCTTCTGAGTAGCCGCAATCGAGGCATTTTATCCGCATATGTTTACTACCAGGCAAGGTAGAGGATTTAGGATGCTAAACTTAAGGAGTGTTTTCCTAGTCTCGCCTCAAAATCGAATCAGCCTTAGTCTCCAATTTATCTTTCTTCTTGATGTCAGCAAAAATGGCATCATCAGGATCGTCCGCTACAACTTGCTTGCTGGATGGCTCTGTAATAATACCCGTACGCTTGTCGATTAATCGAAACATGAGCGTTAGGTAGGTCCCGATGCATAAAAGGTATGCAATCCACTTAATGAAAAATGATAAACCGGTAGTTACATCCGACGATGCAGCATAGACAAGGTAGTCATCATGTATCCAGCCGGTCAGTACCAGTGCTGTGATGAAGATTGTGGTGTAAATAATCGTTACCTTTTGCTTCTTCCAGAAGGTATACAATAGGCCGGCGGTAATAAGACGATTTAGCATTTTTATAGCCACGACAGGCCGAGTAACGCCATTACAGCGACTATGGTTTTATCTTTGTACGATGAGATGATTTTATTTTCTTCTTCGGCGACAATAGTTTCAAGGTCTTCGCTGCTAAGGTCACTGGCAGACTTTCCAGCTAGGATGAGCCTTGATTTAGTCTGCGCTATAGCTTTATCCCTTATAGCACTTGCGATTTTCTTTTTAGGGTTAAACATCAAATTACTCCAAATGTCGACGATACGGTCCGTGTGTACTGGAAAGTATCGTTTATTAATTAACTTGAGTATACGGAAATTCAGGTGCTTTTCACCCCTCCAATGGCCTAGTCCACTCCATATAGAGTAATCATAAGTTGACGCTTTAGTGTAATCCCCCCGATAATTATTAGAAGTCAAAAGTAGAGAATTCTCGTAAACTGAACCAAAGGAATTCTTTATGAAAACATCACGATATTCAGACAGCCAGATTATGGCGATTCTCAATCAAAACGAAGCCGTTACTGCAGTCCCTGACCTATGCCGAGAGCACTGTATGAGCTCCGTTAACTTCTACAAGTGGCGCGCTAAATTCGGCGGTATGGACGTTTCATTGATGAAACGTATGAAGGAATTAGAAGACGAAAACCGCCGCCCTACGAAGATGTACTTGGAAGAAAAGCTCATTGCAGAGATCACAAGGGAGATCATCGAAAAAAAGTTGTAAAGCCAACTCGGCGACGAGAGCTGGCTAAGCAGGTGCAATCAGAATACGGCATCAGTATTCGAGTGGCCTGTAGCGCACTGTCGATCAGTGCCACATGCTACGCGTATCAAGCGAAGCTATCGAATGAAAATGCAGAGATTGCCGACTGGCTGTTGCGCCTCACGACGACTCATAAGCGCTGGGGCTTCGGCCTGTGCTTTCTGTACTTACGCAATATTAAGGGCTTTCAACAAAAGAAATTCAGCGGTGTTTAAAGCGTTATATCATCAGAGAACTTTACCCGCTAATACTAGGTGATTTACATAATACAGGGGAGTTCTTGACATAGGAGCGTCAATGCGCCAATGGAGCATTTTTCAGAAGCTTAAAAACAGAAAATATGCCTAAGCAAGGTTATGGAAGCATGAGAAATGCTTGTGACTGTGTTCGCGATTATATTTACAAATATTATAATTCGGTTAGACCTTATAGTCATAATCTAGGGTTATCACCGAATAAAAATAATAATTTTATTGGAAAACCTCTAACGGCGTGGCCAAAAAAGGTTGACCACTACACTTCTAGTGCTTCTTTGTTCATTGCTGCCTATCTTTAGCCATTTCTGGCTTTCATGATAAGCAGTTACACAGATTGATCTACAGTCTCATTATTTTTATAGCGCTAGAGAATTTCATACACCTCTTGATTATTGCATGCCTTTGAAAATTCTTTTGCAGTTAATCCGCGACTTGTCTTCTTATTAATGGACAATCCAGAATTTTTTAATGCCATCATTCCTTTCGCCGACCCCCAGCATGCTACTGCGTGATGCAAGTATATTTTTTCCGTTACTAGAGAATACAGATTTATATTTTTTATTTTTTCAACACCACGACTATATTTTTTTCTTATTTTTTCCTTCCCATCTTCCATTTGTTCTTTAATATTATCGACTTTCAACTTGTATTTTCTGTAACTTATCTTTTGTTTCTTTTTTTCTTTTTTTTCGCATATTTCATACACAGACTTCATACCGTGTCTCAAGTAGTCCCAACATTTATCAGGTACTGTAAAATAAAAGTTCACTTTAGGTATTTTATCGATTTTTTCTTTCATGTTTTTTTCGTATAATGCTACCTTTTTATTAATCATTTCCCTTTCTAATCTTAATCTCTCTTTTTCTAGATCTAATTTTTCTTGGTGCTTTTTTTGATTTTTTTCTTCAAGGTCAGCTCTTCTAACATCAAGCCCTACATCTATAATATTTTTAATACTCATATAATCTAAAACCATTGAATATTGACTTTTATTATTTTCATCAAGAAGGGTCGTGTATAAGATAGCAGGCAATGCTTGAACATGTATCTTACCCTTAAAATAAACCAAATTTCTCATGATTTTGTAATTGGTGTAGTCTTGAACACTGATTGGTGTATGGCCAAACTGGTAATATAAATCTAAAATTTTAAATATTTCTTCTTTTTTGATTTCTAGATTCAAAGCTCGTATGTAATCGTAGCTTGGATTCGAAATACTCAAGCCGTACTTCCTTAGAAAGACATTTGGATCACTTTCAATAGTATCTTTGATGCTCGCTACGTCCATTGCAGCCTTTTCAAGTTCTCTCATTAGCAAAGATTTCATTTCCTTTCTGGATCGCTCCGCCTCTTTTTTCGAGAGCTTCACTCGGGTCCATAGCTGGCAGGTTTCACGATTTAGCCATACAGAATCCACCTCAGCCCCGCTTATCAACAAGTCTGAATTCGATTTAATAATCATCTTGATTGTCTTCTTGTGGTCACTCCCGGAAGTACTCGTCACTTCTTCTCTAAGACCAGACTGGATACGTACTTCCAATGACTGAGCTAGCTCTGTATTCGCATTCGCACGAGATATCGACTTCATCTCAGCGAAGGACATATCAAGCCCTTCAGATACACCTGCACCATAATAAGCCTCAGTATTTCCTGAAGGACTTCCGGTTATCCATCCTGGCATAGTCGAAGCCGGAAGGGTTCTGCAGCTGGGGTTATCCGCGATGCTATCCTTCGTGGGTTTTGTCGTAGTACACCCGGTACTGAACAGTGTTGTGAATAAACATAATATAACTAATCTCATTCCAACTTCCTTTTTGTCTAAATTACATACGCTGTTTATTCTTTTTACTTTCAGTAAGGAGCGTGTATTCGCCTGATATCGATGCATAAAGTTAATATAGTTAATATATTTGGAAATTCTATTCCAAGTAACCCAAAAGATTTTTCATCCGCACTTTAATGAATAACGGATTCGTTTTCTGTAAGTTGTTAGTGCTGATAAGTCATTGATATAACGGGGCTATCTTGAATACTTCGTTGTATCGTTCAGCAGCCATATCGGCCTCCTCTTTAAGTACATTATATAGTTAAAGAGTGTCTAGTGAACCTGGAGCGATTCAATTTATTGGTCGATAAAATCTTAAAGGCCCACCCAGCAATCAAACTGAAGTGGACACTATTAAATTAGGGATCTATGAGCAATTATCAAAAATGTAAAGATGCACCAAGGTAGAATGTAACACCTGTATCTAAAAAGAAATTCTTCTGTGCTTTTGCGACTAAAGCAAAGTCACGACTCAGTAGCAATGAGCTTCCCACACCAAAAGAAGTCATTACAAAGTTCTTCCATCCACCCTGATCGGTACTTAATTCTTTACCGTTGTCATCCGTGTAATTCATATACCCCACCGATGCTTGACCATATACAAAAGGAACTAATGGAAGCTCAAACAAGTTAAAGGGGATATCGTCTGTTCCAGTTCCTATAACCCTCAGGCGTAACTGATACCCCAGATGGTAGCTTTCAGCATCAGTATATGTTGAATAGTCGAAGGTTGGACCGTGAGCAATAGCATTATTCAGCGACAAATATGTAGCCTGTACATTAGCAAATGTATGACCGATCTCTTCGCTACTAACAGGGTGATCATCATGACTAGGCAACCAAGTGCTCCCAGCAACCTCTACAACCTTCCCATCTTTCCAGTGTTGTGAAAGCTTCTTAATAAGCCCTATTGTTCTATAACTTAAAAAATCCAAATCAATCTCTTCATTATCACCACCCTGAAGGGATACCTCACCAGACATAGTTTGACCATTAGAGGTAGCGTGCCAACTAAAAGTACCCTTACAATCCTCTGTTAAATTAGTCGTCACTGTCTCTACTTGAGAGATAGAAAGATTTTTACTGTTGAACCTTAGCTTTACACTTCGTGCCTCAACACCTGAAGCCGTGAACCTAATCTTTGGGTATTCAAGTTTTTTAAGCTCGATCGTCTCTTCATCGCCAATACTAATGGAAACATTACTCATCTGAGAGCAACCATATTTGTATTCAGCTCTATAGCTGTGCTTGCCTGGAGCCAAAAAGAGAGTCTTACCGAACGCCACTGAATCACCATCAATGTAAATTCTACTTGGCTGTGATCCGGTAAAACGAATACCACCCTTACTTAATAAATTTTTTGCATACAGTACCGCTGCGTCATACTGCTTGCTCTCCATACCATAATGACTAGATATAAAGACTAAGCTCCCCGTATTCCTCGCTAACTCAGCTATTTCGTTAGCTGTTTTTACCTTTTGCTTGAAACTGTATTTCTGCATAGATCTGTGTAATTTAATGACATCTTTCATGTGCTTAGCAACCATTCGCTTCACATTAGATGCCTTCAATGTCACACACACCTCTCCATCCTTATTATCAATTTCAGCACCCGTTAACACGGCATTACTTGTAACAGACTGATTTACAGAATTATCTTTAGTAACCATGTTAAACCAAGCCCACTTGCTTTCCGACACATTGGATTTAACTTCACTTCTAACGATTACAAGCATCTGGTTAGAAATCTCAATAAAAGCTTCTTCCTTTGTTTCTGAACATGCCTGGTAATCGGGCATCTTGGCTCGAGATTTTATTTTTTTAACAGGAGCCTCTGCAGACAGTTTTAAAAAATCAGGTATACCAAACTCAAATGCTGATACATAGTTACTTGTTGATAGCGCTAAACACGCAACAACAAAAGGTGTACAAATTTTCATAAAAGTAAAAACTTCCTATAACATTAAATTTAGTCTTAAAAATGGACCAAACCTGTAATCTTTTCTGTTAAACGATGATTCTATTTCATCGGGCTCAATTTCGGTTTTCTCACTGACTTCATTTAAATAATGATCAGCATCAATCGATATTCCTACTTGCAATGAAAGTCCGGCCCCAAAGTAGTCAACTGACCGACTTTGATAAATATATCCAAACTCAATGTTTCCGTCTATGGCCAAGCCAGGACTAGTATTAAATTTTTTACCAGAGTTGAATTCGGCATCTTGTACAATAGATTTATCAATTGTGTATTTAAACAAACCTATATTTAGCCTGTAGTTAAAATAATAATTCTTGTAATCAAATAGATATCTACTGGCATATTGAGATTCATCATATCCGAAAGTAAACGTTAGTTTATTAATTTTTAGGTTATCATCAAAATATATTTGAGGATTTGATTTATTCCCCTCATAAAAAGCAACCGCCATAGGCATGTTAGTTTCTGTGTATGTGAACCCTTTATACTTACCCTGCTCTTCAGTTTTCAAAAAGGCGTATTGGGTAAAGTCATTTTCAAATGAGGTTAAAGTACTTACTTCGCCATCATTCCACTCTGCTACGCCACCTACACTCTCACGCCTATACTCAAGCCTTAGGCTAGATGCCCCATAAAAGAAATCATTTATGCCTATGTAACCGTAAAACTTCTCTGCAGCTGCCTTTTCTAAGTTAGTTGCTCCCTCCTCAACTTCATTTTTTGCGAACTGGAGGGCAATTGGATTACCTAAAAGCTTTCCTTGAAGGGTTACTTCTTTCAAAATAGACTGATTTAAAGTGTATTTGGTTTTGGCAATTGAGACTCTTCCTTCGCCAGGGGCCTTCACTGACTGATCGACTGACCACGTCGTATGCCTTATACCTGCCCCAACTAACAGTTCCACCCAGTCTTTTTCATAATGAGGATTTGAAAAGAACTCAGGCGCATCGAAATAACTGCTGTCAAATTTATATTGAGACTCTGAGGTCAAAGACTTAGTGCTAACAACTATCTTTTCATCCTTGGTTGTATACACCGAAGGGTTAAGCCCAGCATCCGTTTTGATAGTATTTATAATAGGCATCCCTATTACTTTTCTATTTATATCACTCTGAAAATCAGTCAATTGATAGAGCATTAACGATTTATTACGTTTATTTGTATATACATATACACTTATTAAAGACTGGCTTTTATTAACAGGGAAAATACGAAGAACGTCTTTCAAATCACTTAAGCTGTGCAACCCTACATCTAATTTATTAAAACCTTTAGTATCGCCAACATATACATTGTAATCCTCTCCCACATACGCAGCTATCCACTCCCCCGTATATGACGTGCCAATAGTAGAGTCCACTGCACTAACAGGGAGTTCAAGCGTCGTTGTATTGGTATATAGGTTTTCTGATGTTAAGCATATTGGGCTACCGGTATTACTTACACGTACAATCGATGAAAATTTTGCCAAGCAACCAAGTAAAGGCTGCCTTTTAATGTAAGTTTTCCTACCCCTCTTATTTATAACAAATACAACTTCCTTGTTTGCAACTAATGCAAATGATCCTGATTTGTACCGGCCCCTCCCAATTAAGCGTGTTTCACTTGATACTGATATTCGCTTACTACCGACATTAACCCAGTATTTACAATTATCCTTTTTGCACTTGCTATTAAGGCCTACTCCGCTGACACCTATGCCACTCATGTAATCATTTAGGTACACGGCGTTTTGTTGCGGTTTAGTTATCTCAAAATTTAGCGCGTGGGTAGTACCAATATAAAAGGCTCCCCAGACTAATACTGCAATTATTATACTTCTCATTCTTAATCCAAACTAAAACTAATATTAAGTGCAATTTAAAAATCTACGCCAAGTATTTTTCCTTGGCACTGTTAACTCTCTGCACATAATCTCTTGCTTCTTTATGCTTTAAGTTTCTAATTAAAAAAGTGTAAACCTCTTTAGGAGTCATCTTGTTAATTATGACAGCTGCTTCTTTCACATTTGTTTTTCCGGTGAAGGCCTTAGCAACATTTCCCGCTCCAGTATTATATGCGGCAATACAGCAATGTTCCCTAGATTCAATATTAGTTATAGATTTCAAATATTTATATTTAAGGATGTGTAGGTACGCAGTCCCATATCGAATATTTGTATCAGGATTAAATAAAAGCCTTGAAGATGGAGCTTGCCTCTTCTTGAACAACAACTGTTGAACATCAACTCCCGCTGACCTAGGTACAATTTGCATCAAACCAAATGCAGGAATATGACTTTGAGCCATGGGGTTAAACGCAGATTCTGTTTGAATGATTGCGAACACTAACGCTCTATCAATATCGAACTCTTTACTGTATTTCTTAACTGACGGCAGGAACTGATTAGATCGAGTGTTCTTTGAGCTTTCTGGTAATGGGACAACGATACTAACATACTGACCTTTTGAGTCTTGGTCCGCGATTACTTTTACTTTATTTACAAGTTGCAGTAACTTCTCTTTAACGATGGCAATGCCAGACATTAACGTATCAGTTACAGGTAAAGGTTTATCGATTAGCTTACTAAGGAGTTGATCTTCATTTACAGCGGCACCAACAGGTTTATTTACTGCTTCAACAACTAGTTTGTTGATAAGTTCTCTAGTAGGTTTTTCGTCAGCTCGAATTTCGACCTGCACTGTATTGGAGCGGTAATCTATAGTGGTTCTAGATTTCTTATTATTGCTATAGGTAGTCCATGTGTAGGGAGAGCTAGTTCTAGTATCGTCCCATTCTTTCTCAATCGCTTTCTTATAGGAACTGAATTCTTTCAAATAAGCTTTTTGGTACTCTTCAAATTCAGTCGTTAGACCTTTAGCACCTTGTTGTTGCTCTGCCATGAAATCAGAAAATTCGGAAGCAAGGGCAAGCTTTGAAAATGGTAATAAAGATGCGGCTATAAGAAGCTGTCTACGATTCATCTGTCTTCCTTGACAAGAAAATTTGTATTTACCTTTGACAAGCACTTATTTGGGCATGCTATTTGGGAAGGTAATATAGAGGATGCTGACTTAAGTTTATTTGTTTATATTTAATACTAACAGTGATTAGCATATTTAACTAATACCAAAACACTACACCAGCTAATTAGCCATGGTCGTTAGATATAAAACCATTTCTTCAGGTACCCTGGTCATAATCTACTTAATATACATTTCTATAAATAATAAAATTGGCCAATTGAGTCTGAATAATTGCCCGAATAATATTTGCGATCAACGTTTATTTAGTATTACATTTCGCGACATGTTTACGACGTTCACGCAATATGGATAGTAGGAACGTCTTTTTTAATCCTTAAAACTAAGCTTAAAGTGCCAGCCAAACCCCTTCGCTGCTGACTGCAATCCCCCAGTATTTATTAGCCTTGGATTCTACCGGTCACTGCAACACATGATTAAGTTTGTCAGCTGGTGTTAGAAATCCCAGAGTTTTTCTGGGACGACTATTGAGCTTAGCTGCAACCTTGTTGAGGTCAACTTGCGAATAGCCTGATAGACAACTTCCTTTCGGGAAATACTGCCGTAACAATCCATTGGTATTTTCGTTCGTTCCACGTTGCCAAGGACTTGCTGGGCCACAAAAATAAACGTCCATACCAGCGGCAAGCGTGAAGTTTTTATGACTTGCAAGCTCAGTTCCTCTATCCCAGGTCAGGCTCTGCTTTAATAACTTGGGCAATTTACTCATATGTTCTGAGAGTTGACTTACAACACTTTTCAGTATCCTTACCATTCACTTTGACCAGTATTGTAAATCGGGTTTGCCGCTCAACAACGGTCGCGATGCAACTATTTTTAGCGCCCACTATTAGGTCCCCTTCCCAGTGCCCGGGAACAGCTCTATCTTCTATCGATGCAGGCCTTTCGCTAATTGTGACACCGTCTACAATTTTACCTCTAGGGGCTGTATGGTGCTTCTTTGAGCGGCGAAACTTTCGCTTTGTTCGCAGGTGGCTGCGCATTTTTTTGAGAAACAACCCCCTAGTTTGTATGAATAAACTTTTGTATTTAGTCTCATGTGACACACGCATTGACTCATTACCTGGATAGGCAAATCGTAGCCAACCAGATATTTGTTTCGGTGACCAGTCTTGTGAAAGTTTATCTGTAACAAGCTCTTTAAGCTCAAAATTTTCAGACAGCAGGCATCGCTTTGGCCTTTTAGCTCTTTTCCACGCAGCTATGTCGGCTTCTGTGGCGCGATATTTCGACACACCGCCATTCCTGTTGATTTCTCTGCTGATAGTTGAAGGGCTTCGGTTAAGCAGCGATGCAATTTTTCGTACGCCATGATTAGCTGCCAG
>Ga0105356_10004449_pt1 | contig 13513 bp, 12 predicted proteins | sample GOMGulsemesocosm_3_FD_83502 | JGI IMG/M metagenome (GOLD analysis project Ga0105356, IMG submission 83502) | Methane-oxidizing microbial communities from mesocosms in the Gulf of Mexico - GOM9D Gulf of Mexico | ecosystem: Environmental > Aquatic > Marine > Cold seeps | place: Gulf of Mexico...
AAAACTACATCTAAATAAATTTTTCAAAACCTTTATTTTAGGAAGTTTAGGGTTTGCCTATTCCTTATGGGCAATTTTTGGTTCTGGATCTGATGTTGTTTTTTATGGATTTTTATTATTATTATTAGGGATTCCATTTTATGCATTGATGCAATGGAACAAAAGAGAAAAATAAATGAGCAAAACAACACACCATTCAGAATATTTAAAACTAGCATCAGTTTATATTAAATCTGTAAAAGAAGCTTTTGAATCTGACAATGTATTAGAAAATCAATGGGAGGAATTGAACTTTTTATCTAAGCCAGATTTTAGGAAAGCCCTAAATGAGTATAAAAATTTTGAATCAATTTTTAGAGAGAACAGTATTGACATTCATTATTTTCCTTTTGATAAAAACGTGAAAATGGATTCTATATATTGTAGAGACGCCTCCATAGCAACAGACTTTGGTGTAATTATTTGCAATATGGGAAAAGAAGGGAGGGTAAATGAGCCCGATGCACAATTGGAAGAATATCAAAAACAAAACACAGCTATTTTAGGAGCGATTAAATCTCCGGGTACCTTAGAAGGCGGGGATGTTGCTTGGTTGGATAAAAACACCTTGGCTGTTGGTCGTACTTATAGAACAAATGATGAAGGGATACAGCAGTTAAAAAACTTATTGGAGCCACATGGAGTGGTCGTAATCGTTGCCGATTTACCACATTATAAAGGGCAAGAAGATGTGTTTCATTTAATGTCAATATTAAGTCCAGTTGATAAAGATTTGGCAATTGTTTATTCGCCTTTAATGCCCATTAGATTTAGAGACGAATTGGTAAATCGAGGGTTCGATTTGATTGATGTTCCCGAAGAGGAGTTCGATTCGATGGGCTGTAATGTTCTAGCCATATCTCCTAGAACCTGTGTGATGGTAGCTGGAAATCCAAAAACAAAAAAACGTTTGGAAATGGCCGGTTGCAAAGTGACTACATATACAGGGAAAGAGATTAGTGTAAAAGGAGGCGGGGGACCAACTTGTTTAACCAGGCCAATGGCAAGAATCGAGTAGATTTTTCGTCAAAAGCAAGTCTAATTATGTAAGTTTGTAATAATGAAACAAACTTTAGGTAAACAAGAACGTTTAAAAAGCAAAACTTTAATTGGGAAATTATACAAAGAAGGGAGTTCTGTAAAGAGCTTTCCTTTAAGAATGGTGTACATTCAAGCAGAACACGGGGCTAATTATCCTGCCCAAGTTGGGGTTTCTGTGCCAAAGAGAAACTTTAAAAAAGCGGTAAGTAGAAACCGTATTAAACGCCTGCTAAGATAGACGTATAGAAAACAAAAACAACTTGTTTACAATTCAATCGATCGACCATACGTGTTTATGATTTCTTATATTGGAAAAGAAGAATTTAGCTATGAAGAGATCGCTGTTAAAATGGAAAAACTTTTAAATGCATTCATTGAAAAAATAAATAAATAAAATGAAAAAAAATATTAAAAATAGGGCCATTCTAATACTTGTTATAGGAGTTATATTTGTTTCGTTTTCATTCCAATCTAAATTTTTTGAAGTTGCAAAGCAACTAGAAATTTACACAACATTATTCAAAGAACTGAATATGTATTATGTAAATGAGATCAATCCAGCTGAACTCACCACGCGCGCATTAAAAAATACGTTAAAAGACTTAGACCCTTATACAAATTATTATAACGAACAGGATGTTGAAGCAGCAAAGATAAGAAGAGAGGGAGAATATGGAGGTATTGGAGCCTCTATAAACTACACAAATAAAGCACCAAGAATAGTGAGTGTTTATAAAGACTATGCAGCAGATAAAGCAGGCTTAAGAGCTGGTGATATTATTATTAAAGTTGACAATCAACCGCTAAAAGAACTGGAAAGAGAAGACATTTCTGGTTTGTTGTTAGGAATTCCAGGGAGTGCTATTTCTATCGAAATAAATAGACAAGGAAGTGTAAAACAATTTGAGTTAAAAAGAGAAAAAATTGAAGTTAATCCTGTTCCGTTTTATAAAAAAATCGATGCTGAAACGGGGTATATTGTATTGACTAGATTCAATGCAAAAGCATCATCCGAACTAAAAAAAGCCTTTCAAAAATTAAAAGAAGAGGGGATCAAAAATTTGATTTTAGATTTAAGGTCAAACCCTGGAGGATTATTGGGTGAGGCTGTAAATATTTCGAACTTTTTTTTACCCAAAGGAAAAGTAATTACTACAACAAAGGCCAAAGTTAAAAAATGGAGTAATATATACGTATCTAGACATGAACCTTTGGATTTAAACATACCAATTGTTGTATTGATAAATGGCAGCTCGGCTTCAGCCTCAGAAATAGTTACTGGAGCATTGCAAGATTATGACAGAGCAGTTGTGATGGGGAAACGATCTTTTGGAAAAGGATTGGTACAGCGCTATAGAACCTTAAGCTATGGCACCCAATTGAAGGTAACCATCTCAAAATACTATACGCCAAGTGGTAGATGTATTCAAGAATTGGACTATGCGAATAGAGATTTTAAAACAGGAAAAGTCCCAAAGTTTTCAGAGGGTGGAATAAATGAGTTTACAACACAAAATGGAAGAAAAGTTTTTGATGGTGGTGGAATTATTCCAGACATAACTACAGAAACAGAGATTTTGACAGCAGAAACAAAAGCACTTTTAAAATCAAAAGCACTTTTTGATTTCGCAATCAACTACAGAAATAACAATACAACCATCAACGCTGCAGAAGATTTTAGGTTTACGGATACTGATTTTAAACGATTTCAAAACTTCTTAAAAACAGACACTACTTTTTTTACCAAACAAGAAGTGTCATTTAAAAAAGCATATAAAACCTTAAGTACTTCTCAAAATAAAAAGGTAAAAAATGATTATTTTAGTATTGTAAATACCCTAAAAAAAGAAAAAATAAACTCTTTATTCACGAACAAACAATTTGTTAAAAATGAAATTAAACAGCTTATTTTAGATCAATATTATTATCAAAAAGGAGTTTATCAGAATAAAATTAGATCAGATAAAACAATACTAGAAGCTGTAAAATTATTGAAAAATAAAAAGAAGTATTCTCAGGTTTTATCCATTAAATAGTAAGATATTTAAATTAGTATCTTTGAATTACTTAAAAAGAGAGATTAATATATGAAAGAAAGAACGAGAGCACAAGAGTCTACAGGCGCTATAGAAAGATTATACATTTCTATGCGTCATTTATTTAGTAGAGGTTTTTATAAGCCAATGGGAATTTCTGGAGAAACCTTAAGGAAATCATTGCTACAGTTGAGGCCAGAAATTTATGGTTCAATAGCCGAAGAGAAAGTAGAGTTGAATGGATTAATTTATATTATTGAACGTTTGCCTGAAGGAATAGAAGAATGCCAATTCATTAATTTAACGGCAGATGAAGGGTATAAAAACTCTCATTTTAAAACAATTATCCCTCCTAAAAGAAGACGAAATTGTTATCGGATTGATAAAGATCAAATGAACATTGAGATTACTCGAGGAAGGTCTGAAATCTATGATATTTTAACCCATCTTACTTTTTTGTTTATCGAATCGCATAAAATTAAAGACAAAGTTTTAATAAATAGGGGCACTGATTGTACAAGAGAGTGGAGTACATTGAAAGAGATTGTATTGTTTGATAAATCAATTACAAAAGAAGAAAGAGAAGTAACAATTGCTCATTTAGGAACTATTTTAGGACGCACATATCAAGAAGTTTGTGATATTTATAATACATTTTCAACCGAAAAAAACCCGGATAGATTTTTTCAGTTAATTTATTGGTTGGGACAGTTAGCCATCAATGAAACCTTAGAGAATAAAAAGAGAGTGGTGACTTTTAGTTCTGTATTAAACGAACAGATAGGTCAGCATATTTATGGTGAAATATGGGCAAATAACATAAAAAAAATCCTTAAAGAGAATCGTTTATTAGAAAGGCCAATTCATATTATTAGTGCAAATATGCACAGTGTTATGAATTCAATTTACGCCACTGGAGCTATACCAAATGAGGCAAAGAAGCATGATGGATTTAAGTTGTTTGAGTTGTTGAGTAATAGCAACAGTAAAGAGCTACAGGTAAAGGTTAAAAATTTCGCTTCTAAAAATGGTTTGATTTATATCAAAGATGCTTCTGGAACAAACATTAATGTTCAGATAATTGATACGGCGAAAATAGATTTTGAGACCACTCCGTACACCAAAGAAAACTCTGAAGGTGAAAAGCCAGTACTAATTGTGATGGATTATGCTTTTGGTGAACAAGCCTATGAGACGATGGATGAGCTACTAAAACCTTATAAAGAAAATGAAGAAGTAACACATTTAAATGTGAATTCAGTTTCAATTATGGGGAAAGCCGGTATTTTAGAAGGAGGAAAAGGAGATATTATGATCCCATCTTCACATATCTTTGAAGGTACAGCAGATAACTATCCATTTAAAAACGAATTGTCTAGAGAAGATCTAGAAGGATTTGGAGTGCAATCTTTTGATGGCGCTATGATTTCTGTTTTAGGAACGTCGCTTCAAAATAAAGATGTTTTAGAGTTTTTCCACGATTCTACATGGAATGTAATTGGACTGGAAATGGAAGGAGCACATTATCAAAAAGCAATACAAGCTGCATCTAAAATTAGAGGAAATATTTCAAAAAATGTAAAAGTACGTTATGCCTATTATGCCTCAGATAATCCTTTAGAAACCGGAGCTACTTTGGCTTCTGGAGGTTTAGGTATGTCTGGAGTAACACCAACCTACGCAATTACTCAAAAGATATTAGAGCAAATATTTTAATCAAATTAGTGAACCATGACAAAAGAATCATCCTCTAAAGAAGAAGAAATAGAACTAGGCTCTTTATTTATAATTATCGGAAAAGGGTTTTCGAACCTATTTCGTTTTATAGGCAAGATTTTTAAAGAAATTTTTCACTTCTTTATTTTAATTTTGTTGTTTATAAAAAGGAATTTTTTAAAATTAGTAATTGCGACAGTTATCGGGGTAGTTGCAGGGGTCTTATTAGAATTAAAAAAGGAGACAACATATGGCGCTGATTTACAGGTTCAACCTAATTTTAACAGCTCCCGTCAGTTGTATAACAATGTCAATTATTATAATGACTTGGTAAAACAAAAGGATTCTACTTCCTTAGCAGAAGTGTTTAAAATTGATGAAGCTGAGGCCGCAACTTTGAAGAAGTTTGAAATTTATCCAATTGTAAACGGAAATGATTTATTAACGTCTTATGACGATCTTATCTTGTCTGTAGATACGCTAACGGCAAAAAGTTACTCCTTTGTTAACTTTAAAAATACCTTTACAGATTTTGACTATAAAATTCATAACATTCATGTTGTAGCAACTAAAAAAGATGTGTTTTCTAAATTGGATGAAGTCATTATTTCTTCTATTGTAGATAATAAATTCTATAACAAAGTAAAGAAGCTTACCAATGAAAATCTAAACAGATCAGATTCCTTATTACGTCAAAATTTAAGTCAAATAGATTCTTTGAGAAGGGTGTACATGACGGTTTTAATTGAAGAGTCAAAAAAGCAGAACTCTGGAACGAACATTGACTTAGGAGGCATAAATAAAACAACAAAAGAGTTAGAATTATTTGAAACTAACAGAAAAATTAACAAGGACCTCAAGGAGATCGTAGAAGATAGATCTGAAAAATCTGAAGTATTAAATGTTATTTCAAATTTTCAACCAACAGGATATGAAATAAAAGGAATTGATAAAAATTTTGGATTTTTAGGTGCTAGTTTGGCATTGGCTTTAATGATCTTATTCCTTTTGTTTAAACAGTTAAATAATTATTTAAATAATTATACAAAACAGTAAATGAACACAATACTAATTACTGGAGGAGCTGGTTTTATAGGAGCCAACTTTATCCCCTATTTTTTAGAAACAAACCCTAACAACATCGTTGTGAATGTTGACGAATTGACCTACGCAGGTGATGTAGAAAATTTAAATGAAATGATTGGGCATGACAGATATATTTTTGAAAAAGGAAATATTTGTGATCGGGAATTTATCCGAGAAATTTTTAAAAAGCATGAAATTTCGGGGGTTATACATTTTGCTGCAGAATCTCATGTAGACAATTCTATTAAAAATCCAGATGCCTTTATTCAAACCAATATTAACGGAACGTTTAATTTGCTAGATACGGCTAAAAACTATTGGATGGATGGACCAAATACATACAAGGAAAATTTCAATAACGCTCGGTTTCATCATATATCTACTGATGAAGTTTTTGGGACTTTAGGAGCGACAGGTTTGTTTACAGAAGAAACTTCCTATGCGCCGAATAGCCCATATAGTGCTTCAAAGGCGGCTTCTGATTTTTTAGTGAGAAGTTATTTTCATACGTACGGAATGAATGTGGTGACAACAAATTGTTCTAATAACTATGGACCCAAACAACATGATGAAAAGCTTATTCCAACCATTATTAGAAAAGCATTGTCCGGTAAAGATATCCCCATTTATGGAGACGGTCAAAACATTAGAGACTGGTTATACGTTTTAGATCATTGCAAAGGAATTTCGATGGTATATCATCAAGGAAAAGACGGAGAAACCTACAATATTGGAGGTAAAAACGAAAGAAACAATTTGTATATAGCCAATATTATTTGTCAAGTTTTAGATGAAACCTGCCCTAAAAAAACTTCATATAAAGAGCAGATCACCTTTGTAAAAGATAGACCTGGACATGATTTTAGATATGCAATTGATGCTTCTAAAATTGAAGATGAATTGGGTTGGAATGCTGAAGAGAACTTTGAAACAGGTATTCATAAAACCATTCAATGGTATTTAAATAAATATAAAAATTAATGAAAGGAATTATACTAGCAGGTGGATCAGGTTCGCGTTTACACCCACTTACATTGTCGGTTAGTAAACAATTAATGCCTGTGTATGACAAGCCCATGATTTATTATCCGCTGTCGACATTAATGCTTGCGGGCATTAGAGATATATTAATTATCTCTACCCGGCAAGATCTACCGCTTTTTGAACGATTGTTAGGAGATGGACAAAAATTTGGATGCAATTTTGAATATACAGTTCAAGAAAACCCAAATGGATTGGCAGAAGCATTTATTTTAGGAGAAGATTTTATTGGAGATGATAAAGTAGCTTTGATATTGGGGGATAATATTTTTTATGGTTCGGGATTGTCTCAGTTACTTCAAGAAAACAATAATCCTGATGGAGGAATTGTGTATGCGTATCACGTAAATGACCCTGAAAGATATGGCGTTGTAGAATTCGATGACACTGGAGTTGTGAAGTCAATAGAAGAAAAACCTATGGCCCCGAAGTCAAATTACGCAGTGCCTGGGATTTATTTTTACGACAATGATGTAGTAGCAATTGCTAAAAATATACAACCAAGTAAAAGAGGAGAGTTAGAAATTACCGACGTAAATAAAGAATATTTAAGACAAGGGAAACTAAAGGTTAGTATTTTAAGTCGAGGTACAGCTTGGTTGGACACAGGAACATTTGATTCACTTATGCAAGCTTCGCAATTTGTACAAGTAATTGAAGAAAGACAAGGGTTAAAAGTAGGTGCAATTGAAGAGGCAGCTTACAGAAGTGGGTTTATCTCTAAAACAGAACTATTAGAATTAATTCAACCCTTATTGAAAAGTGGTTATGGAAAACATTTAGAAGGGATTTAATGAAAGTTACAGAAACAAAATTAAAAGGTTGTTTTATTATAGAACCAACTATTTTTGGAGATGAAAGAGGGTATTTCTTTGAAAGTTTTAATAAAGAGAAATTTAAAAAGTTAACAGGAAAAGAAATTGAATTTGTACAAGATAACGAAGCTTTTTCGAATAGAGGGGTGCTACGTGGACTGCATTTTCAAAAAGGAGAGTTTGCCCAAGCGAAATTAGTTCGTGTAGTAAAAGGGAGCGTATTGGATGTTGTCGTAGATCTGAGACCAGGCTCAAAAACATATGGAGAAACTGTTTCATGTATTTTGTCAAGAGATAATAAAAAACAACTTTTTGCTCCTAGAGGATTTGCACATGGTTATGCGGTATTAGAAGACAATACCGTTTTTGTTTATAAATGTGATAATTATTATCAACCTGCATCAGAAAGTGGAATTATTTATAACGATGCGACACTTAATATTGATTGGATGTTGTCAGAAGATGAAATTATTTTATCTGACAAAGATAAAATATTACAAACCTTAAATGAACTCAGATAAATACTGTGAAAAAAATTGCGTTAATTACTGGTATTACAGGACAAGATGGGGCTTACTTAACAGAGTTTTTATTAGGTAAGGGATATGTAGTCCATGGAATAAAAAGAAGAGCTTCCAGTTTTAACACCCAACGGATTGATCATTTGTATCAAGATCCGCATCAAGAAAACAGAAACTTGTTTTTGCACTATGGAGATATGACCGATAGTACAAACTTAATTCGTATTATTCAGGAAGTTCAACCGCATGAAATATATAATTTAGCGGCAATGAGTCATGTTCATGTTTCTTTTGATACTCCAGAATATACTGCAAATGTTGATGGTTTAGGGACATTACGCTTATTAGAGGCAATAAGAATTCTAAATTTAGAAAAAAAGACAAAGCTTTATCAAGCATCTACTTCTGAGTTATATGGAAAAGCACAACAAGTTCCACAAACAGAAGCTACCCCATTTTACCCAAGAAGCCCATATGGAGTAGCAAAAATTTACGCATATTGGATTACTGTAAACTATCGAGAAGCTTATGGTATTTTTGCTTGTAATGGTGTTCTATTTAATCACGAATCTCCAGTTCGAGGTGAGACTTTTGTAACTAGAAAAATTACTCGAGCTGTCTCTAGAATAGCTTTGGGGCTACAGGAAAAATTATATCTAGGGAATTTAGATGCTCGTAGAGATTGGGGACATGCAAAAGACTATGTGAGAATGATGTGGATGATTTTGCAAGCAGACACACCAGAAGATTGGGTAATTGCCACAGGTAAAACGACATCGGTTAGAGAAATGGTTCAAATGGCTTTTGGAGAATTAGGCATTGAATTAGCATTTAAAGGGGCTGGAAAAGAAGAAAAAGGAATTGTAAAAAAATGTTCAAATAAAAATTATTCCATTAGCTTAGGAAAAGAAGTTGTTAGTATTGATGCTCATTATTATAGACCTACAGAAGTAGATTTATTAGTGGGTGACGCTACTAAAGCAAAAAAGAAGTTAGGCTGGATTCCAGAATATTCTTTGGAAGAATTAATTAAGGAAATGATGGAGCATGACGTATATGCTATGAAGAAAGAGTTGTTTTTTAAAAATGAAGGGCAGATTCTAAGTAATAACAATGAATAAAGAGGCAAAAATATATGTGGCCGGTCACAAGGGGTTAGTTGGGAGTGCTATTTATAAAAGCTTGCTAGAGAAAGGCTATACAAACATCATTATAAAAGATCACCAAGAACTAGACCTCGTAAACCAACAGCAAACATCCGACTTTTTTTCTAAAGTGAAACCGGAGTATGTGTTTTTGGCCGCGGCAAAAGTTGGTGGAATTAGAGCGAATAATACATATAGAGCTGATTTTATTTATAAAAACTTGATGATTCAAAATAATGTAATTCATCAAAGCTATGTTCATAATGTAAAAAAACTATTATTCTTAGGAAGCACCTGTATTTACCCTAAAAACGCGAAGCAACCAATAAAAGAAAATGAATTATTAACGAATGTTTTAGAGTATACAAATGAACCTTACGCGGTTGCAAAAATAGCAGGTGTTAAACTTTGCGAAAGTTATAATTTACAATATGACACTAATTTTTTATCTGTAATGCCAACCAATTTATATGGTCCTGGTGATAACTTTGATTTAGAAAATGCCCATGTTTTACCTGCTCTAATTCGAAAAATTTATTTGGCAACTTTACTTGAAAAAAATGATGAAACAAGGCTTTTGAACAACTTAAAAGTTAATTCTATTGAAGAAGCTAAAAAAAAATTAAGTCAATATGGAGTATCAAGGGAGCGTGTTGAAATTTGGGGTTCAGGCAAACCTCAAAGAGAATTTTTGTGGTCTGAAGATATGGCTGATGCCTGTGTTTACCTAATGGAAGATTACGATTTCTCAAGCACTTACAATTCAACAGATACAGAAATAAGGAATACGCATATTAACATTGGAACTGGCCAAGACATTTCGATAAAGGAGTTAGCAGAGAAAATTAAAAAGATATCTGGCTTTAAAGGGGTTTTAAACTTTAACACTAATAAACCTGATGGTACAATGAGAAAACTAACTGATGTTTCAAAAATTCATACGCTCGGATGGAAACATACAATCAGTTTGGATGTAGGAATTCGGAAATTATATGATTGGTATCGAATAAAATCGAATGAATAGGCGTGCTATTATATGAAAAAAACGTGTCTTTCGATGCTTTTTACAAAACAGTAAGCTTGCTTGCTTTTTTATCAAATATTAGTTTCTTATAAATTTGAAAAGACAATCAAGAGGATTATTAAATTTAGTTTTAATGATAAGGTTACTTTGTTTATCATGATTTAAAACACATTATATGGAAAAAACATATGTTATAAGTGAAATCAGAAAAAGATAATATTATATGATTCCTAAAATAATACATTCTGTTTGGGTTGGAAAAAGTAAAAAACCGAAATTGATAAGAAAGTGTGAAAAATCTTGGAGAAAGTTTTGCGCTGATTATCAGTTTATAGAATGGAATGAGACTAATTTTGAAATTGAAAAAGCACCATTATTTGTAAAAGAGGCTTATAAAATGAAAAAATGGGCTTTTGTTTCAGATTATATAAGATTATGGGCTTTGTATACTTATGGAGGTGTTTATTTAGATTCAGATATGGAATTACTTAAGAACCTTGATGATTTATTAGGTAATAAGAGTTTTTCTGGTTTTGAAGATGATAATTCAGTGCAAAGTAGTATTATGGGTAGTGCTAAAAATAATTCTCTTATTAAGGAATTACTCGCGTACTATAAAGATAAAAGGTTTATCAAAGAAGATGGCTTAAATACCACGACGAATGTTCAAATAATTTCGAAAATTTTATCTGATAAAGGACTAATTAGGAATAACAAAGAGCAGTTAATTAATAATAATTTAAGAATTTATCCAAGCAGTTATTTTTGTCCCAAAAATTTTAAGACAGGAGAAATTTTAATTAAGGATAACTCATATGGAATTCATCATTTCAATATGTCTTGGTTAAGTTTTCGAAAAAAAATATCTATTAAAATAGGTAGAATATATAAAAGATACTTTTTAAAAACACATGTTTAAAAATATTGCTAAAATTTTAACCTCCCATATAATTGTCAAATCGTTGGGGCTGGTAAATGTTGGAATTGTACTAATTTTTATCTCTGTAACAGATTTTGGAGATTATAGTTATTTAATTTTATTACTACACATGGTTGCTGTCATAATTGATCCTTTTCTTTCTTCCTATTTGGTGGATTATAAGGTGTATAATTATAGAAAGTATAATTTTGGAATTCTTTTTCTTTCACTACTATTATCGCCTGTATTTTATTTTTCTATTAAACAGTTAAGACCAGAATTAACATGGGAGATTTTCTTATTATTTAGCCTAACATTTATTATTTCTACAGGGTTAAAATCCTTTTTAAATGTTAAAGAAAGATACTTCCAATATGGACTGGTTGATGTTTGTAGGCAGGTGAGTATTTTTTTATCTACAATCGTATTTTTTTATGTATTTGAAAATAGAAATTATATAGAATTAATAGAACTTAATTATTTAATAGCTTTTATTTCAATAGTCGTGTTGTCTTATTTTTTAATAAAGCGAGAAGAAGTTCAATTTGATTACAGTTTTCCAGCGCTAAAAAAGTTAACCACTGGCTCTAAATTTTTTATATTATATGTCGCAATTGTTCCTTTTATTTCATTCGTAGATTCATTTTTTGTAGAAAAATACTTATCTAAAGAAGATTTAGGCTTATATTCATTTTCACTTAAAATATACAATGTTTCTTTAATGTTAGTAGTTCCTATTTTTACAGTGTTGAATATCAAGCAAATTGAAATAGCTAAAGAAAAAAATTATTACGCTTTTTTAAAGAGAAACATAAAAAAAGTGTTGGTTTTTGCGACAGTGCTTTTCGTGATAGCGATTATTGCAAACGGGATTGTTACAAATTATTTGTTTTTAGATTATAAAGATTCGTTCATTGATACCATTATTTTATTATTTGCCGCATATATAAGTTATATTTCTATGCCTTTTTCTTTTTTATTGGCATACAGAAAGTATAAATGGCTATTAGGATTGGCAGTAATTGCCATAATTATTAATGTTTTTGTGAATTATTTCTTTATCGCAAAATATGGAACAATTATCGCAGCCACATCTACATTTTTTGCTCAAACCATTATTAATTTAGGAGCAGCATTGCTGTCATATTATTTAATTAATGATGAAATAGAAAAATGAAATTAACCATTAAGCATAGTTATAAGTATCTTTTTTTGCTAGGAGTATTTTTCCTTCCTTTTAATTCTTATGAGGGCATTTCTTTTTTGGGAGAATATAAAAAGGATGCCGCAATTATCTTCTTTCTATTATCTTCTTTTCTTTTTTTTATAGACAGTTTATATAAGGGAAAAATAAAATTTCCTCAAAGGAGTTTATTCATTCAGTTTTTGGTTCTTTTTGTGGGTTGGATTTTTGTTTCAATTATTGTGAACACTTCATCTGTTTACGGGAATTTCATAAAAGAAACATCTGGATTTAGCAGATTCATCAGGCAATTAATCTCTTTATTTATTGCATTAATAGTATTTATTACCTCTTATAACATGATCAAGGTATATTCTGTTAAGAGTCTGTTTTTAGCAATTAGAAAAGTATTTTTTTATTCTTTTATGTTTGTTGTTTGTTATGGTTTAATAGAGATACTAATCGTTTATTTTGGCGTTTATCAATTAAAACCTTTTATTCTTCTTTTTGACTACCTGCCCTTTATTGATGTCTTTTTGGACCTGAAAGGGGAAAGAATATCGTCAATTACCCATGAACCTCCATTTTTAGCAATTTATTTAATTACTGTTGCTGGATGGATGTTTAGTTATATTATTACCTCAAAAGGCTTAAAAAAGTACATGCCAACATTGTTGGTGTTTACGCTAACGTTTTTCTCAGGGTCGAGAACTGCTTTAGTTGTTATTATTGTACAGTTTATAGTATTTATAGCTGTAATATTTACGATAAGCATTCGGTTAAGAAAGATCATTAATAGACTTATAATTTTGAGTAGTTGTTTGTTAATTATTTTATTCGTTTTCAACGGAAAAAAAGTGTCAAAAGCAATAGAGACTAAAATAGCATCTTTAAATTTTAAAGAAAACTTAGCGACTAATATTTCTAATAAATCGCGATTAGGAATT
>Ga0105356_10004461_pt1 | contig 13493 bp, 7 predicted proteins | sample GOMGulsemesocosm_3_FD_83502 | JGI IMG/M metagenome (GOLD analysis project Ga0105356, IMG submission 83502) | Methane-oxidizing microbial communities from mesocosms in the Gulf of Mexico - GOM9D Gulf of Mexico | ecosystem: Environmental > Aquatic > Marine > Cold seeps | place: Gulf of Mexico...
AAAACAGGTATTCACTTTAAAAAATAATGATATAAAAACAATATTAACGACTATAAATATGTACATTGAACTCGAAACATCTGTAAAGCCCAATACTCATATACAGGCTTAATACGTCTACACAAACAAATACAAATTATATAATAATCAGATTAATTAATGAAAATAAATATCACAATTATAGTACTACTTATTACTGTGAGTACCATAGGTCAAAATATCGAATCGACCACAAGAAAATTTATTGAAGACAGTAAATACACAAGAATCAACAAGGATTGGTCTACGACTGCCGAATTTAGATCAGGTATTGGTGAATACGTAAAGTTTTTCCCTATTGAAGTTATCGATTTAAAAAGCGGCACTAAAATGAAAGCCCTCCAATTAGATATGTATATTAAAAAACCCGATTTATACAAAACCGCATGGGTTGGTTTGGATGAAGTTTCCGATTTTATAAACTTCGTCGAAAAAAATGTAATTCCAAATCTCGATATGAAACTAAAGAAGCGGTCTTCAGAATTTATCTTTAATGCCAAAGAAATGACTCTCTCCTATTTTGTATTTGAAAAGAAACGCAAATTAACCATCAAGCTAAATGATTATGACGATAGTGAGATTAAAAACTATACCTTTTGGACAGAAACTCAAGTTAATAAAATACCAAGACTCCTTGATGTTTTAAAAGTAATTAATGATCAAAATTGATAACTAATAGATTTAAGCCTACTAATGCTTTTTTAGCGCTTTAAAAGCTAAAACTAATCGAACCACTTTTTGGCGTTACTCCTTTTTTTTCTTGCCAGTTATTGGTATCTGGCTCTCCTACTTTTACCGTATACACGGCTGAATCATCAAATATTTTAGGAATAAATTTTTTGCTATTTAAGCGCAATGCATACAGGGTTTCATTCGTGGTTTCATTTATAATGTGAACTACGGGATGTTTCATTCCTTCAATAGTAAGTTCTGGTAAAAAGGCTGTTGCTTCACGACCATAATTGTCTTCTTGAGACATGGTGATTGGCCAACCGTCATATTGTTCGGCTATCCCTGTATTTGGGTCGGCTTGTCTAGGCCAACATTCTAAAGTTATCGTTCGCTCTTTTTTATTCATACGTACAATCCCATATCCTGTTGCACGATCATAAAGTCGTGAAGGTGTTTTGCCTGTAAACAACGGATTTGAAACTGCGTGAACGGTCATTTTATTTCCAAACCCATCTTTGAATTCTCCAGTATATTTAGGTTTTGATAAGTCTCTGTTACCTCCTTCTTCAGAAGGATACCAGCGTCTAGGCCAGTGATTACTTATAGAAGGTACACAAAATGCATAGCCACTATCATTCCAATTATCAACTCCATATTGTACAGTACTTCCCAAATGTTGATCGCCAGCTAAATGAAACGCAAATCCTTTACGGATCGTTTTAACAGCCTTATCCCTACCTGTTTGTGGCCAACTATTCGAGTCAAAATCTGAAACTGGTCGGTCATCTAAAGCATACTCTCCTTTATTCATAATTCGTAATGTGGGAATAATTGCTCCAGACATGGCTGCTTTTGGCAGCGTAGCTACATTGACAAATATAGTTTGTGATAATACCATTTTCATATGTGACTGGTAACTCCAATCTGTTGCCCAGGTCTCTAAAAACGCTAATTGTCGGTCTCCAAGAAGCTTTGCTTCTGAGACATCGGCGTCCTCAACAACATCAAAGGCTTTATTTTGAGGCCAACCATTGGCGATTAATGCGTCTGGCAAGAGCGCTTTTGGTGCCGATTTAAATTTGCGGTCTTCCAGAATAGCAAAACTTATCCCGCCATAGACCATCTCCGTATAATAGACCCCAATACCCTGTGCTACTGGCGTCGCATCAAAAGGGTCGGGTAAATGACTCGTTTGTGTACGTTCTACCATATTAACCCATGCTGCGGGCATTTTATAGCCTCCTGCATCTTGAGCTTTTGCGCCTTGTCCAAAACTGGAAGGGGTTGCCATTCCTCCAGCTCCCCAAATATTGCCATGATACACATCATGATCGTCGGTAATACTCACTGTGGGTCTATCCTTCATTAAATCTCGATAGGCCCAGCCGTACATATACCATTTGCGTAAATAATCGAGCGTTGCCTTATCATGAGGAGCGCGCTGGGCGCCATAACCACCATTAGGCTCATAAATTTGATCTCCCGAGAAAAACAACAAATCGGGGTTATGATTATTAACTTGATTAAAAATATCTGTATTTGGAAAACCCATATGATCATTTCCAGTAAATCCAGCAATCACGATGTCGTCTTTTGCATTTGGTTCGGCCCTAATTGTTCCTTCCCAATACAACTCTTCTTTAGCATTTGATTCTTTATCAATAGTATAGGCCAATCTGTATGGTATATCTTCTGTAGCATCCCAATCTTCAAATCGGAAAGTCGCCGTACGTGCATCTTTATCAATTACCGCCTTTCCTATCGTGTTCCATTCATCATCTACTTTAATTTGAAAATGAACCTGTTCTGAATTTAAAATCACTGGTGCCATTTGAGCGGTGAGCTTCAATAAGCCTCTACTCAATGTGTATTGAGAAAATAAAATAGGACCAAAAGCATAATTGGAGTGCTTTTCTATTTTGTTACCAGAAATCTCCCAATCTTTAAAGGATACACTTTTCTGAAGTGCCTTAGGATCGTTTTTATCCAGATTAAAATCACTTACCAAGACAAGATCTCCAACAAGGTCTTCAGCAGAAACCTCTCCTTTAAATCGTTGCTCAATAACAACGTCTTCATTAGTTTTAATGGAAACCTCTAGTTGGTAACCATCGTCTCTATGCGCTACGTTAACCTGAAGTTTAACGCCATCACTTAATAATTTCTGTACTTCTGAATTAAGCTCATTATCTTCAGGGAAGTCTCCAATAAATAGATTCCCATTGGTGGTGACTCCAATATTCAGTCCCTTTCCAAAAAGAGCAGAATCACGATAATCATTAAATTCTCCTTTAGACCCAATACTAAATCCAACCCAATTCTTTTGTATTTTATCCGTTTGAGGACTAAATACCTTTAGACTCACCTGCATCTTTAAATTGCCCTTTGTGGTATCCAGTTTCTGAGTTAAGAGGTGAACATTCCTATTTTTTTTACGCACCAAACATTCTAATGCACCATTGTTAATCTGCCAATCTTGCATAGGGTTTGCCCAATACTCTGGGCCTATCCAAACCCGCTCTTGACTTGAACTAAAATCGCTTTTAAACCCTGACTCTGTTTCACAGGAAAACAGGGCTGTTGCAATACAAAGGACTATTAGAAAGGATCTCATTTTATACATTATTTATGATTAATTACCTTCAGATTTAGTTTTAACAACTGAAGGTGCCGTCCAGAAATCAGTTGAAGGGCTATGATTTTTAGAAACTTCACCTCCATATAATAAGGCATTAAATAATGTTCTAAAAGTCCCCATAGGCTGTCCACGCCATTGTGGTCTAAATCCAAATAATATGACGTGACCTTCACCATGATTCACATCTAAGGCTGCAGCATAACCATTTAAATATTGTTCACCTAAAAGATACCCTGACCGCAATGCCGATCCATGTAACTGGTATTTCGCCAAGGCCTCCCCTTTAAAACCTTCTAACGTTGTAAACACCGGACTCCTCGATACAAATACATTCGCCTTTTCTGGCATTCCTGCCATAACAGGATGCTTCAAATTTGTTGTTACTCCCATGATGGAACCTCCTGTAAAAAAATCTTTTCGTTTTAAATCCTTTACTGCATTTTTTACTGGTAGGAATAGCGCATTAATCGCAAATTCGCTACTCTGATTCATACAAACCAAGGTTCCTCCTTTAGATACAAACTCATCCAAATTCCTGATCCCTTCCGCTCCTAATCCTCCTTCATATCTTGGTGGTGCCTGACCTTTGCCATACCCATTAATGATAGAACGCTCTCTTTCGGAAGCCATTAATATCACATCAAAACGTTCCTTAAGATTCCCAACTATAAAATCAGAATTTCTAAGGCCGGTATATTCAATCTCAAAATTATCCAACAACCATCTTGTCCACCCCATATCCATACTTGCTGTCCATGGTCTATAAATACCAATTCGAGGTTTTACATCTGTTTTAGACGATTTTGATGTGAGTTTGATATTTACTGCAAAATCAGAAATCCATTGTCTCAATTGTGAACTCGATGCTCCTTTTATGCTATACTTTTGATTGGTATAACCAACCGTCAACCCCTTTTCCCAAGCTTCCGCAAGCACTCTAAATGTATTATTTTCTTTTGGATCAAGTAGTGCTACCGTACCACTCCCCCTTAAAGATCCAGGTAATGGTTTTATTCCTGCAGCAACTGGATTAGTATTAAACCCTACTCCCGACACAAAATCTACCTTACTCAAATCTTTTTCACCATCAGCTTTCCAATCCAAAACCTCACCTTTAACTTCTTTAAAAGAAGCTCTGACATCTTCTGGAATCGGACTTACCGCTGCAATGACATCAAGCTCGAATTGTAATGGCAATGTCCATCCCGCAGCATCATATGGCTGTTCAGGTGGCCCTCCAGGAAATTCACGCAAATCTGGATAGGTTTGGACTTCAAGTATTTGTCTTGCAAGCTCACCAAACTCCTGATCCATTGGGATAACCCATGTTCCTTTTGGATATACAACATTATCAAATGTAAGTTTCTTATCCAATTGAGATATCTTAATTCCATTAAAAGCCAGACGCTTTAATAATTCTACAGGTCTTACAGGGTCGCGTTGTTTTTGAGGTATGAAATACGCATAAGGTGGTTCTTTTTTATATTTTTCAATGGTATTTTTAGCGGCCTGATATTTATTAAACAAAAGCACCTCACTATATTTGGAAGCATAATCTAATACAGCTATAGATGATGTTTGCATATAATTAATAGCATCTCCAATACGCCACCATCCGCCTTTCCAAGGGCTGGAATACAAGGATTCAATTCTGAAACCATTCCTGTCCTTCGGAAAATCTCTTATCGTATAAAAATGAGGCGTTGCATAACGATACAAGGCTGTTTCTGTCCAAAACGATGGAATATTTTGTAAAACGGGTAAATAATCAATATAACCAGGATACCAGGCATCAAAGCCTTTACCCATATGCACGGCACCTTCTAATCCTTTTGTTTCCAATCGTTGCGCAATGGCCATCCCAATCATATTTACCTCTCTCGCCACTAATGGTGGTGTTCGTGAGGCAATAGGCTCTGCAAATGGCGGTAACCAAATACGTGTAGGAAAGGGAGAGGATTGATGATGCACATGAATGATATTAGGTTCCCAGTCTCTCCAAACTCTTGCCACAACCCGTGATTCAATCATATTCGCCATATAGGCATCACGATTATTATCATGACCAACATATTTTTGATATAGCCAAGGTACAGTAGTCACCTCATAAGGCGTCCCTACATTCTCAGCATACCAATTGGCAATAATATCCTGCCCGTCGGGATTTAGAGACGGCCATAATATTAATATAACATCGTCTAAGATTCTTTTAATGGTTTCATCTTCTGATGTGCTTATCAGTTCGTAGGCTAATGAAATGGTATGCTGTGCACCTGCTACTTCTGATGCATGTAAGCCGCCATCAATATGTACAATAGGCTTTCCTTCTTTAGAAAGTCGCTTGGCATCCTCTCTACTTAAATCTCCTGGATGCGCTAATTGTTGTGAAATAGTTCTATAATGCTCAATATTATCTAAATTCTCTTTAGAAGAAATAAAAGCAGCATACCAAGGGCGCCCTTCTGAAGTCTCTCCTATTACTTTTAATTCTATTAAATCGCTTGATGCATCCAACTTTTTAAAATAAGCTATAGATTGCTCATAGGTGGCTAGTTTAAAATCTGCACCCACTTTAAATCCCAAAGTTTCTTCAGGACTAGGAATTCGGGATTGAGATTGTACGACTCCTGCCAATAAAAAAAGCACCAATAGGGTGCTCATAGTTTTTAATTTTCGAAAATGACTTCTCATTTTAGTTGTTTTTTAATAGGTTGGTCATCAAATATAAGCAATAATGGAATACAATATTAGAGCTTTAACATATCAAAAAACACCATGGCAAATTTGACTTTTGCCACCTTGAAGTATGGTTGAAATTTTCGTAAAAAATCCTTTTTAACATTTCATTTTATGCATTTCATTCAGATTTATTACATTTGTAATGCATAATGAAAACTTTTTTCAGAAATATCTCAGCCATATGTTTAGCCTCTTTAGTGCTATTCTCCACAATGTCGTTTGCAATAAACGAACATTATTGTGGAGGCAAATTAGTTGATACAGCAGTATTTACTAAAGCAAAAACCTGTGGTATGGACATGCAAAATGCAGTTCCTACAGAAAAAAGTAGTGTGAAAAATAACTGCTGCAAAGATCTTGTAAAGGTTGTGGAAGGTGCTGATGATTTAAAATTAACTTTTTCCGATTTAGAATTTCAGCAGCAACTATTTATTGCATCCTTTGTTTATTCTTATATTAATCTTTTTGAAAGTACATCAAAAGAAACTGTAGCTTTTAAAAATTATTCTCCACCATTAATTATCAAAGACATTCATGTTCTTGATAGTGTTTTCTTAATTTGATTTAAGGCTTAGAAAAAAATAACAACTCGATTAGTGATTCTAATCTGGGCTTGTTTTGTTATTCGTTAGAATTTCAACTTATCTATTTCTATACACTTAAAATCAAATACTTATGCTCAATAAAAGCATTAAATTTTTAATCGAAAATAAATTAGTAGCCGTATTATTACTAGCCTTGTTTATAGGCTGGGGTGTTATGGTTGCACCCTTTGACTGGAATACTGGAAACTTTCCGCGTAATCCTGTTGCCGTAGATGCCATTCCTGATATTGGTGAAAACCAACAAATTGTGTTTACCAAATGGGACGGTCGATCGCCACAGGATATTGAAGACCAAATTACCTATCCATTAACTACCTCACTCCTTGGGATCCCGGGTGTAAAAACCATTCGTAGTTCATCTATGTTCGGCTTTTCCAGTATCTATATCATTTTTGAGGAAGACATAGAATTCTACTGGAGTCGAAGTAGGATCCTAGAAAAATTAAATTCACTCCCTAAAGGCTTACTACCAAATAATGTTCAACCAAGTTTAGGACCTGATGCTACGGGCTTAGGTCAAATCTTTTGGTATACTATTGAAGGCCGTGATGAAAACGGTAATGTAACCGGAGGCTGGGATTTGCACGAAACACGTAGTGTACAAGACTATTATGTAAAGTATGGACTATCATCTGCATCTGGTGTGTCTGAAGTTGCATCGATTGGTGGATATGTTCAAGAATATCAAATTGATGTAAATCCTGATATTTTAAAGGAGTACAATATTTCTTTACAACAGGTGGTGAACGCCGTGCGTAAAACGAATAAAGACATTGGTGCTAAAACCATTGAGATTAATCAAGCTGAGTATTTGGTACGTGGACTGGGTTATGTAAAATCGGTTGAAGACATTGAAAATGCAGTTGTTACATCTAAAAACACAACACCAATATTAATTAAGGACATCTCAAAAGTGAGTTTAGGTCCTGCAGCCCGAAGAGGGATTTTAGATAAAGAAGGCGCCGAAGTTGTTGGTGGTGTCGTGGTTGCTCGATATGGTGCCAATCCAATGGCAGTAATCACCAATGTTAAGAAACAAATTAAGGAATTGAGTGCTGGCTTACCATCTAAAGTTTTAAAAGATGGTAGAACATCTCAATTAACTATTGTTCCGTTTTACGACCGTACTGAACTCATTCAAGAAACACTCGATACGCTAGACGAAGCACTTACTTTAGAAATTCTAATCACGATCTTGGTAATTATCATCATGGTCTTTAATTTGAGAGCTTCTATTTTAATTTCCGGTTTATTACCCGTCGCAGTGCTAATGGTATTTATAGGCATGAAATTTTTTAATGTAGATGCCAATATTGTAGCACTTTCCGGTATTGCAATTGCAATTGGAACCATGGTGGATGTCGGCGTTATTCTCTCCGAAAATATAATAAGGCACATTGATGATGATGGATCAAAATCACCAATAAATGCTATTGTTTATAAAGCGACTAAGGAAGTGTCAGGAGCCATTTTAACGGCTGTTGCTACGACTATTATTAGCTTTATTCCTGTGTTTACAATGATTGGTGCCGAAGGGAAATTATTTCGCCCATTGGCAGCAACAAAAACCATGGCTTTAACGGCTTCGGTTATTGTGGCATTATTTTTAATTCCACCATTTGCCGCTTGGTTATTTGGTTGGAAACCGCCAAAGAAAAAGATTGGATTCTTATTAAACATCATTCTTGCGCTACTTGGAGTATATACACTTATTAGCGGCTATACTTTGGGACTCATCCTCATAGGTTTTGCTATTGTAAGTTATTTGAAATCGAATGATATCCTTACTATAAAAAAAGCAAATTATGTCAATATTATTATTTCGGCATTTGCAATCATAATGTTGTTGAGTGTCTATTGGAGACCTCTAGGTGTAGATTACACTATTGTTTCAAACCTAGTATTTGTCAGTGTTATTTGCTTTGGTTTATTAGCTGTATTTACATTATTCAGACGTTATTATGTGCGGATTTTAAATTGGGCTTTAGCTAATAAAATACTCTTTTTGAGTGTTCCTGCGTTAATAGTAATCTTTGGAATCAATGTATGGAGTAATACAGGTAAAGAATTTATGCCTTCTTTAAATGAAGGATCGTTTTTATTGATGCCAACCTCTTTACCTCATTCTGGTGTTGCTGAAAACAAACGGGTTTTACAACAGTTGGATATGGCGGTTGCAACCATACCAGAAATAAAAACCGTAGTTGGAAAAGCAGGACGTGTAGAAAGTGCCCTAGACCCTGCTCCGCTTTCAATGTATGAAAATGTGATTATTTATAAGCCTGAATACAAACTAAACACTGATGGACATCGTCAAACATTTAAGGTGAATGACGATGGCTTATTTGAAACCGTTTCAGGTACTTATATTTCTTCTGGAACTAAGGTGGATACTAAGACATTAATTGCTGATGAAGATGGTGAATACTTTCGTAATTGGCGTAAGCATATAAAATCTGCGGACGATATTTGGAATGAAATTGTACGCGTTACCAAATTACCAGGAGTAACATCAGCACCAAAATTACAACCTATAGAAACGCGTTTGGTAATGCTACAAACAGGGATGCGCGCACCAATGGGAATTAAAGTAAAAGGACCAAGTCTAAAAGAAATTGAAGACTTTGGTGTACGATTGGAAGGTATTTTAAAGCAAGTTAAAGGCGTTAAAAAAGAGGCCGTTTTTGCCGATAGAATTGTGGGTAAGCCGTATCTATTAATTGATATTGATAGAAATAAAATTGCTCGATATGGATTAGCTATTGAAGATGTACAAACTATTTTAGAAGTAGCTATTGGTGGAAAAATGATCACTCAAACTGTGGAAGGACGGGAGCGTTATGGAGTTCGTGTACGTTATCCTAGAGAACAACGTTCGAGTCCAAGTGATTTAGAGAATATATATGTACCAACGCCTAATGGGAATCCTATTCCTCTTAAAGAATTGGTGACTCTAAAATACGAACAGGGTCCTCAGGTAATAAAAAGTGAAGACACCTTTTTGGTAGGATATGTATTATTTGACAAGGTAGACAATGAAGCAGAAGTTACCGTTGTTGAGCGTGCTCAATCGGCTATTACTGGAGCTATTGATCGTGGAGAATTAGTTGTTCCAAAAGGCATCAATTATAAATTCACCGGAACTTATGAAAACCAGATAAGAGCTGAAAAAACCTTGGCATTAGTAGTTCCTTTAGCTTTAGCCATCATTTTTATGATCTTATATTTTCAATTTAAATCTGTGGCAACATCATTAATGGTATTTACCGGTATTGCAGTTGCTTTTGCAGGTGGATTTATAATGATTTGGCTTTATGGAGAATCCTGGTTTTTAAATATTGATCTCTTCGGGTTTAATCTGCGAGAACTCTTTCAGATGAATCCAGTGAACTTAAGTGTCGCTGTTTGGGTTGGTTTCATTGCGTTATTTGGTATTGCAACTGATGATGGTGTGGTTATGGCTACCTATTTAACCCAAACGTTTGATAAAAATGCACCCAAAACAAAAGAAAGCATTAGAGCAGCTGTAGTTGAAGCAGGAGAAAAACGAATCAGACCTTGCTTAATGACAACCGCAACTACCATATTAGCACTTTTACCAATTTTAACATCAACAGGTAGAGGAAGCGATATTATGATTCCTATGGCAATTCCGAGTTTTGGAGGAATGCTAATTGCATTAATTACCTTATTTGTTGTTCCTGTATTGTATAGTTGGAATAAAGAAATTTCATTAAAAAGAATCCACAATGAAAACTAGATATATATATATAACGCTTACTGTTTTATTAAGCTTTAGCTTGAGTAATGCGCAATCATTAGAAGATTACTTAACAATTGCAACACAAAACAGTTCAGAAATTAAAACACAGAACTTTGCTTTGGAAATTGCTAAAGAAAAGGTAAATGAAGTTGGGAATCTATCAGATACCAATGTTTCATTTGGCTATTTTGTATCCACTCCTGAAACTCGAGTTGGTGCACAAATAACCAAACTTGGTCTTCAGCAAGAATTGCCATGGTTTGGGGCTCTTAAAGCTCAAAAGGATCTTACACAAGCAATTGCTGACACCAAACACTTCGATATTGATTTAACCGAAAGAGATCTGCTTTATCAAGTTAAAGCCGCCTATTTTGAACTGTATCAAAAAGAAGCTATCACGTCTGTTTTAAAAGAAAATAAGCAAGTGCTAAGTACTTATGAAAATATGGCTTTGGCGGCCTTAGAAAACAATAAGGCCTCCATGAGTGATGTACTGCGTATTCGGGTTCAAAAAAATGAATTACACAGTAAAATATTTCAAAACTTAAATGCAATTAATGCCTTAAGCAAAAATTTCAATCGATTATTGCAACGTGGTGCTAACACACCTTTAGTAATCAATGATAATCTTAATGTTTTAGATATTTTAATGTCCGAAACAACCGTTAATGGGCATCCAAGCTTGGAAAAAATTGAGCATTTAAATACAATATATAAAAAAGAAGATGCATTAATCAATAAGGATCGTCAACCAAAACTTGCCTTTGGATTGGATTATATTTTAGTTGAAGAGCGCAGCGATCTTAAACTCAATGACAATGGAAAAGATATCGTGATGCCAAAAATAGCATTATCAATTCCCATTTTCACTAAAAAGCACAAATCTAAATTACATCAAATTCAAATCAAAAAAGAAGCATTAGTTTCCAAAAGAGATGTGCAACAAAAGCAATTGAAAATCGCATTAGAACAAAGTCATTTAGAAATTAACAATGCTATTTTAAGTGTGGTGGCAGCTCAAAAAAACAAAGAAGAAACCCAACGCGCCATAAATGTTGATCTAAAGGCTTATGAAACAGGAATTTTAGATTATGACAAAATTTTAGAGCTTCAAATTCAAAAAATAAAATACCAGCTCTTGGAAATTGAAGCAACGAAAAAGGCTTATATAGCTAAGGCAAAAACAATCTATTTAACAAAATAGGTTTACTAAAATCACAAAACATTTAATAATTTTAAATTAATCAAAATGAAAAATACAATATACATATTAGCATTCTCAGTCTTATTATTTACCTCATGCAAAACAGACACTAAAAACAACATGGATTCAAATATGAATCATGAGGAGCATCAAATGGAAAAGACAAAAGAAACCAAAAAGAAAAAACCATTAAGTCCACACACATCGGCTATGGCTATGGTTGGATCTGCACATATCCATATTGACTACTCTTCTCCTGGAGTTCGAGGCAGAATTATTTTTGGTGGTTTAGTTGGTTATGATAATGTATGGCAAGCAGGAGCTCATAAAGCCACATGGATAGAAACCAATCAAGATTTAGTAATAGACGGAAAATCAATACCCGCTGGTAAATATGGGTTTTTCACCATTCCTTCAAAAGGAGATTGGACCGTTATGATTAATAAAAATTGGGATCAGCATGGTAAAGACGAATACGATCAAAATGACGATGTAATTCGATTTAAAGTAACGCCTGTGATCTCTGAAAACATTCAAGAGCATTTAGAATACAAAGTGACCAAAACAAATGACTCTAAAGGACATATTTCTTTAGCATGGGAAAAAGTTTCATTACATATTCCTTTTGAAGTTAAGCAATAACTAATGGTTCTAATTAATTAGACAAAAATTAAACGAATGAAAAAATATAGTATTTACATTGGAACTTTAGCCGTTGGATTACTTCTCGGATGGCTAATTTTTGGAGGCTCCCAAGCGCCCAATCAAGAACACGATCACGATGTTACAGAAACTGGAAATGAAATGTGGACCTGCTCAATGCATCCACAAATTATGCAACCTGAGTTTGGTGACTGCCCTATTTGCGGTATGGATTTAATTCCAGCAGAAGCTTCTGCTGAAGGATTAGCTGCCGATCAATTTAAATTGACTGAAAATGCCATAGCATTAGCAAATATTCAAACAACGGTTATAGGTGATTCTGACAACAAATCAGTAACAAACAAATTAATGCTTTCAGGAACAATATTAGCAAATGACAAAGCTACCGCAACACAAGCGGCTCATTTTGGTGGCCGTATTGAGAAACTTTACTTTAAAAGCGAAGGAGAACTGGTAAAGCAAGGGGCATTAATTGCATCCATTTATTCTCCTGAATTAGTAACCGCTCAAAACGAACTTATTGAAGCCTTAAATATAAAAGAAGCACAACCAGAATTATATAAAGCAGTTCGTAATAAACTAAAGTATTGGAAAATCCCTGAACAACAAATTCAAACTATTGAGCAAACAAAAAAAGTAATTACAAACTTTAATATGATTGCCAATACTACCGGGTATATCGATAAAATTTATGTCGAAGAAGGCAACCATGTAAAAGAGGGTGCTCCTTTGTTTAAAGTTGCCAATCTAGGAAGTGTTTGGGCCAATTTTGATGTGTATGAACAAGATATTAAAAATATAAAAATAGGTCAGACCATAACTATAACGCTTAATGCATACGCAGGTAAAGCTATTGAAGGCAGAATAAATTATATTGATCCTATACTTAATACGGCAACTCGAACTGTTTCAATAAGAGCTACGCTTAACAACTCTGATAATGCATTAAAACCAGGTATGTTAATCTCTGGAAAAATACAATTAGCCTCCAAAGATGACAAAACCTCAACTTTAAGTATCCCAAAAACTGCAGTATTGTGGACTGGTAAACGTTCCGTTGTTTATATTAAGGCTTCCCAAGATACTCCAATTTTTGAGCTGCGCGAAGTAAGTCTAGGCAACAGTATTGGGTCTAACTATATTGTTGTATCTGGATTAGAAAACGGTGAA
>Ga0105356_10004463_pt1 | contig 13489 bp, 12 predicted proteins | sample GOMGulsemesocosm_3_FD_83502 | JGI IMG/M metagenome (GOLD analysis project Ga0105356, IMG submission 83502) | Methane-oxidizing microbial communities from mesocosms in the Gulf of Mexico - GOM9D Gulf of Mexico | ecosystem: Environmental > Aquatic > Marine > Cold seeps | place: Gulf of Mexico...
GGTTTTAACTGATGTTATTATGCCCGATCTTGATGGTTATCAATTGGTAGAAATTATTCAAAGAGTTTATCCCGATGTTAAAATTCAAATGACCAGTGGCTTCTCTGATGTGCGCCATCGAAATTTAGTAAGTGACGAACTATACCAAAATATGCTTGATAAACCTTTTGATTCTAAAACTTTGCTATTAAAAGTTAGGACGCTACTTAATGTGTAAAGTCACTGCCATTGGAAATAGTTAAAAAGTGCGAACTACATTTTAATAGCGTAAAAATTCAATGATGAGTAGTGAGGGGGGTACCCTGCACTATTGTATTGATAACAAGATTTATTCGCTTGATATTTATATCGCAACCTCATCGCGGGTTTCGCCAGGAGATCGTTGTCACATCAAAATAGTTTTTAAATAACTCGGCCTTTATTATCAAACTAAGTTAAATAACCAAGCAAATTCTTCGAATATTAGGATCAAAGAGAAATATTTGTAATAATCTGAAAGTAGGAAATACTTCTTAAAAATATAAGCTTGGAAGCAAATGATAAAAGCAATAAAAGTAAGTAAAAGCGTAAAAACAAATGAAGGGGAATTAACCATTCTCGATTCAATTACGCTTGATATACCCGTAGGGCATTCTTTAGCAATTACCGGTGCATCAGGCTCTGGAAAGTCTACGCTTTTGGGTATTTTAGCGGGTTTAGATACACCAAGTAACGGTGATATCTTCTTAAACAAGCAGCAAATAACCGCCATGGATGAAGAGGGAAGAGCAAAGGTTCGTGCTGATAATGTCGGTTTCATCTTTCAATCATTCCAGTTATTGCCAGGCTTGACCGCTTTAGAAAATGCAATGTTACCACTCGAATTATTTGATAATAAAAACGCAGAATCCATTGCAAAAAATTATTTGATTAAAGTTGGCTTAGAGCACAGGTTAAATCATTATCCTCAACAGCTTTCGGGCGGCGAACAGCAGAGAGTTGCCATTGCCAGAGCTTTTTCAACGCGTCCGAAAATATTATTTGCAGATGAGCCCACAGGTAATTTAGACAGTAAAACCGGGGCAAAAATTATCGATTTATTGTTTGAACTAAATAAAACTGAACATACTACTTTAGTCCTTGTTACTCATGAACAAAGATTGGCTGGCTATTGTGATCATATAGTCGCTATTGATGCTGGAGCAGTTATTAATACAGCAGATGCATTAGCTGAGAATCAACATGCTAGCGGTTAAATTACTACTGCGTAATTGGCGCAGCGGGGAATTAAAGCTAATGATGGTGGCATTAATTTTAGCTGTGACTGTCGTAAGTGGGATTTCTATATTTGTAGAACGTTTAGAAGCAAGTATGCATTCACAAACCGCTGACCTTTTAGGGGCTGATTCAGTGTTAATTGGCCCAAGGCTTAAGGAAAAAGCCTGGGAGGCTGAAGCAAATAAACTGAAAATATTGCACAGCAACTTTGTTCGACTACGTTCTATGGTTTATGCAGGCGATGAAGGTTCCTTAACTTCATTGCATATTATTGAGCAAAACTATCCTCTGAGAGGGGAAATAAGGCTAAGTGAAGAGCTATTTGAGCTTAACAAACTAGAGGGCAAGGCAAAAAAGCAATTTATTGCACAGGGTGCACCCAATTCAGGCGAAGTATGGGCGGCGGCTGATTTTTTCTATTTATTAAATATTAAGCTCGGTGCAGAAATTGAAATAGGCAATAAGAAGTTTATCGTCACTAAAGTGTTAGTCGACTCACCCGAATCATTTTCTCGGTTTCCAATCGTTATAATTAATCAGCAAGACCTTGCTGCAACAGGATTAATTATGCCTGGTAGCAATGTAAATTATCGGTGGTTGTTAGCTTCAGATGATAAAGAAAAATTACTTAACTTTAAAACATGGCTAAAACCGAAACTTAACGCTCACCAAGAAATTTCAGATGCACATTCGCGCAATGAATGGCTGCAAGATACATTAGAAAATAGCAGTAATTTACTATCATTCGCAGCGGTTATTTCAGTTTTATTGGCAGGAGCCGCAATTTCTATATCGAGTCGACAATTTGTTGAACGACATACTGCTCAGGTAGCGCTAATAAAAAGTATAGGAGCATCGTCGAACAAAATTAGAAAACTCTATTTTGGTCAGTTACTGTTGTTAGGTGCTGTTGCTTCAGTAATAGGTTTGGTTTTGGGGCATGTTCTTCAGCAAATGATCGTAGGATATATCGTTAGTTTTTACCAAATAGACTTAGGTAGTGGTTCTATTGTTACTTACCTCAATAGCCTTTTAAGTGGTTTGGTGTTTTTATTCTTTTTCGCATTTCCTCCTTTATGGCACTTGCCTGAAATACCACCAATTAAAATCTTGCGTAAAGACATTCCTGTCAATAGCGTCAGATCAGTGACGCAAGTTTCGATTTCGGCCATAGCTGTATTTTTGTTGATTTTTCTATTCAGTGGCAATATTGAGCTTACGCTCAAAGTGAGTGTCGCAATGATTATTATTGCTTTGTTAACCGTGTTTTTTGCACGGTTTACCCTCTTGTTAAGTAAGAAACTAGCAGTGAAAACACGTGGGGCTTGGCGTTTAGGTTTAGTGAATCTACAACGACGCTATCAACACAATTCGTTATTAATCGCCGTCTTTTCTATTACCTTAATGGCATTTGTCTCATTGAGTTTAATCCGTACTTCTTATTGGCAAGATATTCAAAATAATGCCGATCAAAATGAACTTAATTACTTTATTTATAATGTAGAAGAGACGGATAAGACGGATATAGAAAAGTACTTGGCTGATTTAGCGATTGAACATGAGCCGATGACACCAACTATTTTTGGTCGAGTGACCAAAATAAACAATCAAAAACCAAGCAAAGAACAAGCGGATTATTATGTTTTTTCTTGGGACGTTTGGCTTACTTGGTTTGATACTTTACCTGAAAATCAGCCCTTAGTTGCAGGTGTGTGGTGGCATGAACTAGACGGTGTAGTTAACGAAAACTGGATCAACGTTTCGGTAAGAGAAGATATCGCTGAAGAACTTCATTTAAAAATTGATGATATGCTCGAATTTTCAATTGGTGGCGAACTACAATTGACGAAAATTACAAGTATAAGAGAGAGCAACTTTGACAGTGGTTTAAACTTTAACTTTGTCTTTCAGCCAGGTGCTATTAGCCAATACCATCATATTTATAACCTTGGTATACAAGTTCCTCCTGAGCATAAAAGAGCAATACTTCAATTTGGTAAGCGGCACCCAACAATAACTATTGACAGTTTAGACGCCTGGTTAGTAAAAACTAAACGTATTTTAGAGCAAGCCTTAGACGGCATATTTGTGGTACTACTATTAACGCTGTTTTGTGGTTGTTTGGTTTTACTAGCCGCAGTAAATAGTAGTATGTCTACAAGGCAAAAAGAATCAGGGTTATTGCGAGCTTTTGGTAGCTCTAAACAGTTAATTTTGGGCAGTGTTTGGCTCGAATTTATGGCTGTAGGTTTTATTTCTGGCTTGGTCGCTGTTATTGCTTCAGAGGTCTTAGTTTTTCAGGTTCAGCAAATGATGTCTGATATTCCCTTTCAATTACATCTGCACTATTGGATTATTGTACCTATAATCAGCATGGTATTTATTGGCCTGTTAGGTGTTCTCGCTTGTAAGAGTACTATTTCGACTACACCACTTGTCGTCTTAAGGGATGCAACTTAAGCTTTTTTAACTTCATGAGGTAAAGTCGATGTCTTTACAAAAACTATCAGAACATTTGGCAGGAGTTTCGACAGAGGCAAAGCAAAAAATGCCGCCAGTTGAGCAGTGGGATCCCCCTTATTGTGGTGAGATCGATTTACATGTTAAGGCAAATGGAGACTGGTTTTATAACGGCAGTATATTTAAACGTTTATCTTTAGTTAAGTTATTTGCCTCTGTGCTCTTACTTGAAGAAAGGACTGAAGAAAAGACTGAGCAAAAGATTGAGACAAAGAACGAAGGAAAAGATGGAGACTATTATTTAGTCACGCCAGTTGAGAAAGTTAAAATTACTGTTGATGATGCACCTTTTGTTTTGACTCAGTGGAACTGGCAAGATAACACACATACTAACATGGTAGTAAGTACTAACTTAGATGATGAGTTTATACTGAGTGCTGAACATCCTATGACCATAAGTGAAGAGGGTAACTTATACATAGTTGTCAGACGTAATTTAGTGGCGAAGGTGCATCGAAATGTCTATTACCAGTGGGTTGATTTAGCCAAAGAATACGCTAGCGAACAAGGCACTGAAATGGCGTTTTTCAGTGCAGGCCATAAGTTTAGCCTTGGACTCGTTGGTTAATGGCGATAATATTAATTTGAAAAAGTGAGAGGAATAAATACCTTGACGCTTTTTTCGGTCACTATTTGGCTCGACAATTTTCCGAGCAGTTGCGCCCCATATTGTTGGCAATTGTCTAAATAAATTTGCAGTAGATTTCGATAAGCTCATAACGCCAATTAACGTTTTTCTCATGGTCTGAGATCCTTGATGAAATCATTTGCTTAGGCCAATAATCGAACCTCGCTACGATCGTGTCGACCTACAAACTAAATAACTCTTGAGAATCTTTGCTGATTGCGTTGCTGTTTCATATAAGCGTCAAAAGTCATACATATGATACGAATAAGTAAGCGCGCTTTTTGATCTACCTTGATATATTCGCTAGTATTTTCTAGCAAGCCATCGCGAATAAACGTATCTAATAGTGGCAAATCATTAGCGAAATAGGCATCAAAATCTATTTGATATCTTTCACTGATTTCTTGCTTATTAACCGTTAGGTTGCACATTAATTCACGAATAACATCACCACGAATTATATCGTCCGTCGATAAGCTAACACCTTTTTCTTGGGCATGTTTTTGATTGTCTATTGCAGCATAGTAAGTTTTCAATTCTTTGATATTTTGACTAAAAGAATGTCCAATGTTACTGATTGAAGAAACACCCAATCCTAATAAATCACAGCTGCCTTTAGTGGTATAACCTTGAAAATTTCTATGCAAAGTTCCGTCTTTTTGAGCAATTGAAAGTTCGTCATCAGGTTTCGCAAAATGATCCATGCCAATAAAGTCATAACCATAGCTACAAAGTTTCTCAATGGCGAGTTTCATTAAGGCGAATTTTTGTTGGACGTTGGGCAACCATTCATCACGTAATTTTCGTTGTGCGGCGAAACGACTAGGCAAATGTGCATAACTGAATAGCGAAATTCGGTCTACATCCATTTCATCCGCTTTTTCTAACGTTTTAGTAAAGGTCTCAATGGTCTGGTGAGGCAAGCCATAAATTAAGTCAATATTGATAGAGTTAAAGCCGACTTGTTTAGCATGTTTGATAAAATCACTGATAAATTGTGTTGATTGCACACGGTTAATGGTTTGCTGAACCTTTAAATCAATGTCTTGCACACCGATACTTAGTCTGTTGAAGCCTAGGTTAAAAAGGTGCTCAGCCAAATTCATTTCAATCTCGCGCGGATCAATCTCAATACTCATTTCAACATGGTCAGCAAAGTTGAATTTCGTCTTTAATAGATCAACCAGTTTGGTTATCTGAGTATGCGTTAAAAAACTTGGTGTTCCACCGCCCCAATGTAGTTGTTTTACCGTATAGTCAGTAAAAAGTGGTGCACGAGAAGCGATTTCTTGTGCTAAATATTCCAAATAGGTATCGGCTTTATCGCGATGGCGAGTAATTACCTTATTGCAGCCGCAGTAATAACAAAGGCTATGACAAAAAGGAATATGGACATATAACGACAATTCGCGATTGGGTGACTGTTCAATTGCTTTAATAAAGTCAGTTTGATTAAATTCATCATGAAATTCCAATGCGGTAGGGTAAGAAGTATACCTAGGTCCACTGGTATTATATTTACTGAGTAATTTATTATCGAAAAACTGGCTAACTTGCATCTTTATTACCATATTGACTATTGTTTTAACGCGACTTAGAAAATATTAACGTTAATTTTATATGGTTTAATTATAGGGATATTAAGGAAAGAGACATTGATCAAGCGCAAACAATGTCTTGTTATTAAGCAGCTGAATTTTTTAGGACACTAATTCGCTCTATCGCATATTGATGAAGTAAATCTATGTCTAACTTTATTTCATCTGCTAATTCTGACTCTGCTTTCATACGCGTTAGATCTTCTTTCATGCGCTGTTTTTTTTCAAGATCTTTACGATCTGTCAAAATAGCAAGATGCTTTATTTTGTTATACAACTCAAATATTGCTGGAAATTGTTGATCTAAACCTTGGCTTATTTTTAACGAGTCAAGTAACACACTTAAGCGCCAGCAACCTTCAGAAATATCGCATTGCTCTTCTTGCATCGCGCGAGCAATGATAACTACGCTGTCGAAAACCTTTTTGTCATGATTCTTTAAACCACGTTGATGCTGCTCATGTGCACCTTTTTGTTGTTTAGTTTGTGCTTTTAACAGCATTAATAATTTACCAGCATAAAAAGCTAAGCCGGCAATAATTATTGAGCCTATAACTATGGCAATAAGCCAAGTATTTGACATTGTTAAGCCTTAATTATTCTAAAATAAGCGTTATTCGTAATCAGATAAATCACTATTGTCAAACTTGTCCCATAAGTCATCTTCCGAACGAGAAGATTTTCCAATCATGTCTTCATCATCCTCATCGATATCTTCGTCATCCCAGCCTAGCTTTGTGCGAATTTCTTGGTGACGGTCCATTAACTGGTTGAAGTATTCAACTTCATCTTCCGTTAAACTTATTTCGTCTTCTTGTTTGCTTAGAATAAGTTGCAAACGCTCATCTTGTTCAATGGCATGAATTTCTTGCTCTAAAGAATCATCTACTTCAATAGTGCGAATTGCCGCTATTGGAGATTTATCGGCCTTTTTCTTTTTATTTATTGGCTTTTGCGCGGCTTTGCTCGTAGCAGTGCCCAAGGCAATAGGGGTTTTATTTCCTAGGCGGGGATCTTTATTTGCTTGGGCGTCTTGAGCAGAGCTTGATTGAAGAAAGGCTTCTTTTTGACGATTTCCAGACTGCTTGCCGGTTTTCTTTTTCGGCTTTTTATCTTTAGTGCTAACTAATTTTTCTTTATCAACTTTAATTGCACCATTTGAACCAGCGCCAGATTTTCTAGATTTTTTCGTTCGTGACATAATTTTAAATCGTTTGTTACCAATATTGGGGCTATTTTACGACATTAATGAAGATAAGGTTAGTAAAAACTCAATAACAGCGTTTACTTTAATTTAGAAAAAGAAAAAAGCGATGGGGATACCATCGCTTTAGGAGAATCTATTTGCGGCAATGCCAGCAAATAATAATGTTTCCAATGAAAAAGGTCATCCGAACCTAATTAGCTCATTCCCTGTAATCTTTTTTGCATCCTAGTTATTATTATAAACGTTTCCGTACATTGTTTATTTTTCTCGGTCTTCCTGACACCTTATTGGCTGTCCCTAAAGTCACTCTGGACTGAAATATTAATCATCATCCTGATGTAAAATTAACCATCACTGTTTTAAGAATTTGTACACTCATAAACTCATAGTTTTGAATGTGGGTCCGCTTTCCTTACGGGTCTATTACCTTTTTATTTTTATCTGCTACTTGGTAGCTGGTCAATACTTTACCCAAGTTTTGAAAAGCAGCAAGTTATAATTTTATTTTTTTTGATGACAAAAGTACTGAAATTTAATAAGTAATTGTTTATGTTGATTTAAATGAATTTTATTGATGAATAAAGTTTAATAAATATCACTTATTATGGGCAATGTCTTACAAATTTTATCGGTTATATAGCACGCTGTTTTGTTGGCTTTTTATACGAAATCTTTCGTTTATTGAAGACCGCTTAGCTTTGCTTAAATAGTAAACTACGCTGAACTATAACCTTGAGTTCAAGTTAAGTAATAACTCTTATTAAATGCTTTAAGTTAATTTCATTAACGGATATATCAGCTTTATAAGCAATAACCTCAACCCCTTTTTCAACAGCTTCATTTAATAATTGTGCATATTTAGCATCAACATGTTTAGCTGCTTGTACGCTATTTATACCTGTATGCAATACAGCAAAGCACAGCACTGCTCGATAGCCTTGATCTACCATTTCTATTAATTCGCGCAAATGCTTTTGACCACGTGTAGTCACTGCGTCAGGGAAATAACCTTTACCATTTTCTAGTAAGGTTACTGATTTTACTTCAATGTAAGTATCGGGCTTATTTTCAAAAGTTAACAAAAAATCGATTTTGCTGTTTTCACTACCGTATTTAACTTCGGCTTTTAACGAACTAAAGCCTGTTAACTCTTTAATGACACCGTTATGAATTGCCTCTTCAACTAATTGATTAGCACGCAAGGTATTAACACAAATAAAGTGATTATTTTTAGTATGGGTTAACTCCCAACTAAAAGGATATTTTCGCTTAAGATTGTCTGAAGTGCTATACCAAACCGTATCGTCGGGCTCCGCACAACCTTTCATTGCACCAGTATTTGCTACATGCATTGTAGTGACAGTTTCATCATCAAGTATTACATCTGCAAGGAATCGTTTGTAACGTTTAATTAATGTGGCTTTTTTTAATTTAAGTTTCATTGAGCAATATGAGTAACAAGTTTTTGCTACTTTACGTGATGGCGTCTTAATTCGCTAGTTGCAATTAATACTACAAAGCGAATTAAGTTTTAGGCCTATCATTCTCCAACTCGCTAGATGCAATGGTACAAAACGCGTTATCAGGGTACAAGACAGCATCAAAAGAAAAAGCCATATAGATTACAGGTCACATTATTGGCTAGTTTTATTGGCTAGAAAAGCTTTAGATGCGCGGACAAATGCTGCTTTGTTTTCAGCATCGTAACCACCATGACCAACATTGGGAATAATCCAAAGGTCAGAGTTTGGCAGATATTTTCTTGAGCGCATAACTTCTTCTAGTGGTACACCTTGGTCATCGTCACCTGAAACAATCAGGACGTTTGCCTTAATTCTCTTTAGTTCGTCATTACTAAGCCTTATTGAATAATGCTTAAATTGTTCAAACATAATACGCACTTGTTCATCAGATTTATGAGCGCCTTTTATCCAAGGGTAATCTTTGGCGATTTCATAAGTAAATGATTTTTCTACTTCAGGGTAATCGTCAATAGACCAACTACCCAAAGAACCAATTGTAACCATAGAATCTATGATCGATGGGTTAATTAATGCCAGTTGATAAAGTACATCGCCACCATAGCTAAAACCAAATGCATTGATCTTATCTAGTTTCAAATGTTGAATTAACGCATTTAAATCTTCTGCTACTTTCTTAATCGACAATGTTTCAGTAAAGGCATCGGATTTACCATGCCCTGCTAAATCGACTAAGTAAACTTGATATTCATCAATATAGTCATCAACATGATCATGCCAAGCTTTAGATGATTGGGTATAACCGTGAAGTAAAAACAAAGGCGTACCTTTGCCATAAACTTCGTAATAAATATTCTTTCCGTTAATAATGATTGTTTCTGCTTTTGTTGGTTGGTTAGCAAGGCAATTTGATGTCATTAATACTCCGATTAATATTCTTGTTAATATTTTTTTTTATAATAATAAATTTTTCTAGCATGGTGTTTCTTTCTCTATTAGTTTAATTTATGAAATTTTCTAGTGTCAGGATTTTTATTCGCAAAATGGAAATACTACCCGTTACCACTAGAATAGTTTTAGCGTGTAAACACTTCTTTAGTACTTACCCATTTTATAAGCCACTCCCTTGGTGGTGTATTTTCTAGCCAGTGACCTGAGGCATAAAACAGGTACTGTCCATCGGGAGTGACATAGGGATTGCCAAGGTTTTTATCGTTAATGTTATCTATTAGTCTTTTGGGGAGTTGCCATTTGCCATTTTTACGATATGAAATGTGAATTTCGAGATAGTCATCGAACTTTTTTTCAAAAAGTAGGTATGACTCGTCTAACGCTACGAATGGGGTCAAGGTGTTATGGTTTTGCCCTTCAGGAAGGACTATTTTCTTGGCTTTCTGAAACACCCCGTCTATAGGTTCGGTTACAAACAAGGCGATATCACTAAAGTCTGGATTGTAGCTGTGAAAATACATACGACCCGAACGAGTTAGCGATGGATGGGAGCTCGATTTACCATCCATTCCCGGTACATTTATCCATTGCGCTTCGCTCCAACCATTAGACATTTTTTTACTTCGCCAAATATGCCAGTTACCTGTATTGCTTTCTTTGCCAGTAGGTCGAGTGGAACTGAAGTAAACCCACTGACCATCTTCAGTGAAATGGACACCATGTTCTAGATATGAAGAATTGAAAAAGGCCTCTTTGGGTGTCGTCCATTGGTCACCTAATTTCCTTATGTACATTACAGTAAATTGACTGAAGCTTGCGTTTGAAAGGGTATAATAATATTCGTTCATGTCAGGTGTAAAAACGCCCGCATGGGCAAGTTGCGTATCGGGGATTAGTTCTGGCTTGAATAGTACAGGTAGATTAATTGGTGGGTTTTCACCTAAATATTGTTTTTGCTCAGCGTTCAATTTCATTGTGGTATTGCATCCTATTATCGCTGCTAAAAGAAGCAAGCCGACCAACTGTAATAATGTTTTCATAACGATAAAATTACTCATAAATTATGATTCTATTTTGCCAAAAGCTATCTCGCATTAAGTAGAAATATACGAAGCCTAATGGGATATAATGTGCGGCACCGATAGCTGCTTTGGTAGCTGCACTTTAGCCACCATTCAAGCACCTGATTTACGTTTATAGCTGGTGAATTTTATTCTCAAGCGTTATGATAAATTTAAATGTGACACTATAGGGCATATTAAATGGGGCGAGGATCAGCTATCGAAAAGTTGGAACGATTGGATCAGTTAATAGGTAAACTCAAAGCCGGCGAAGCACATACAGCAGCTAATTTGGCTGAAGAACTTGGTGTGAGTTTACGCACTATGATGAGAGATTTAAAAACCCTACGAGATAAGGGGTATCCTATTGATGCCGATAAAGGTAGGGGGGGGGGCGTCAGGCTTTACCCTAGATGGGGTGTTGGTCGTCTAACGATGAACTATCGAGAGGTTATCGACTTACTGCTCGCTCTGAATGTACTGGAAAAACTAAATTCACAATTGTTTTTAAACAACTTGGAATCAGTTAAAAACAAGCTGTATGCAAGCTTTCCAGATTCTCAACGTTCGAAAATTAGTAAAATAAGAAATAGAATACTTATTGGTGAAATTGCACCTACAACGATTGTACAAAACTATTCCTCGACGGCTGACACTCAGCAAAACGACGCTGTTCTAGAAAGTTTCTTCGATCAAAAATGCTTAGATATTTGCTATAAACAAAAAGATGGGACGATTACAGATCGGTTAGTAGAAATTCACTACCTCTATTTAAATTGGCCAATTTGGTATTTGATATGTTTTGACCACCTGAGAAACGAACCGCGAACGTTTAGAATTGACAGAATTCAAATCGCAAATATTACAGCGGACAAATTTAAAAGCAAAACGGTTAGCTTTTTTTCACCTGAACTTGAGCAATTTTCGTCTCGCTTATGATGTTTTACAAATAACCAATTTCTGTAGCCACAAGAGATTCCCCTACCGCTAAGACGATGAAACCAGGAATTACATGACACAAAATTAATGGAAAATTTCTGATTACAGGTTGAGTAGGCATAAAGAAGTACGGATCTATCTTTTGAAAGCAGTTATAAAAAGGCATTAAAACGGGTTTTATCCAATTTTGAAAGTAATACCCTACGACAGATATTATTTGCACTTCGATTAAGAGTGAAAACATTTCCAAACCAATCGCATCGATAAAGCCGCTCATTACTATAAATTCAGGGTTTAACATTAATAGCGCGACCATTGTTAATGTTAATATTTTCCAAAACCAATCTCTAATTTTCATTATATCTTCTCTGTTTGACGAAATTTTATCTTAATCAGGTTCTCGTATAGACACTATTTAATTACTCAGCGTGCAGACATAACACAGGCAATTATGTCTTTTATAGTATCCGATATAATTTTAGGCTCTGTCATCATAGGAATGTGGCCACTATTTTTAGCTATTATATGTTGAGCGGTTGGCGTTAATTTTGCCAAGTCTTGTTGGTTACTTTTATGAATTTCGAAGAATGACTTCTTAACCAAAACGGATTTTTTTATTCCTGTGATAACAGCTAAAGGAATATTAGGAAAGGATTGAGCCTCGTTAATCAGCTTTCTGGTTTCTTTAAAGCTAGCAAACTCAGAATATTTATCTTTTTTTGCTAGCCACATCGCGATGCGAGCTAGTAATGCAAAGTGTCCTTCAAACCGTATCATTTGATCGGGATGTGCCGATTCAACTAAGGCTACAGCGTCAATTTCATTTGGAAAAAGACGAGCAAAAAGGTTTGCAAACAAGCCACCACTAGAGTGCGCTATCAAGATAATAGGGCCATTCAAATCAAGTTTCTTGATCAATTTACGTAAAGTCGAGATAACTTGCTGTCCATCTTGTACTGTCGTTGCTTTACTACTCTTGCCAATGCCTGATCGGTTGTATGTTAATACGGTGCCAAGTTCGCCTATCTCTTCAACGACCTTCTCCCAGGCTTCAATAGGGCAATGATCTCCACTTAGAAACACTAAGTTAGGACCTTCATTACGCCGCAAATCGTACTCAAAGGTTGCACCTTCGATTTTCGTCGTCAAATAATTGATAGTAAACTCCTTAAAGTCGTTATGATATTTCGATAATAACTGCTGACGATAGATTGTAGCAATCATTGCAATAACTATTTATGATGAGGTAACAAAAAGTGATACCCAAGTTGACAAATTATGAATCAGCTAAATGAGCAAAGCATCAAGGGCTGTTTAGAAAGCATTAAAGACGCCTTAAAAAACAAAGGGATAAGCTATGGCGAAGTAGCTCTGAGATTACAAGTTTCAGAAATAACCGTTAAGCGCACATTAAATCAGACTGACATATCACTCAAACGTTTAATGCAGCTTTCTGATATTGCAGAACTGAAAATTGAAGAGCTCTTAAAGCATGCACTACACACTCCCGCTAAGCACACTTTTTTTACTGATACGCAAGACCATGCTTTTGCGCAATACCCTCATCTTTCGTCTTTTTTCTCAGAATTGTTTATTAACGAAAGATCGGTAGAGCAAATTGCCACTGAGCATAAACTAGATAACCTGTCTCTATATTTGTATTTACAGACACTGGAAAATATAGGCTTGATCAAGCTAGACTCAGGCAACAAATTTCAGTTTTTAGTCAAGCCTCCATTAGGACATAAATTCGACAGTCTTGTTATTAAAAAGCAAACGGCAGCTATTTTTGACGAAGCTCAGCAAATGCTAGAAAAGCAACAGAAAGACCTTTTTCTATTAATAAA
>Ga0105356_10004464_pt1 | contig 13487 bp, 8 predicted proteins | sample GOMGulsemesocosm_3_FD_83502 | JGI IMG/M metagenome (GOLD analysis project Ga0105356, IMG submission 83502) | Methane-oxidizing microbial communities from mesocosms in the Gulf of Mexico - GOM9D Gulf of Mexico | ecosystem: Environmental > Aquatic > Marine > Cold seeps | place: Gulf of Mexico...
ATGACTTAGTAACGCCTGTTTATGTTTATCGATAGAAATTCCTAAATATAATACATCATATAAATTGGCAAAATCTTTATAAGCACGTGTGCAAAAAACCGCTTTGTTATTTATATTTTGCTTAGTGGGCATGACAATATCATGCTGACACGCAAATTCAGTGACGTCGTCTTTACCTGCTTTGTTACCAGGCATAACACGTGTTAAACGCCGTTGAAATAATTGATAGAATTTGGTATCACTTAATTTCTTTGCTTGTAAATATTGAAAGTCCATTTCAACTGAACCGGTGAAAAAATTGCCAGAAATGTAAGTATTCTCATCAAGCGAGCAGTTAGCGACGGCGACCATCATTAATGCTTCAGTTTTATCTGCGTTAGACTCACCCCAACAGCGAATAAACGGTACGTCGATTGTTGGAAATCGTCCGTCACCTAGTTTTTTAATTTGCCACTGCGAACTAAGCAGGCTCGATATCAGTTTTTCTTGATTATTATTGAGCTGCTCAGTCATTTGTTGCTTTATTGATTCTGGTGGAGATTGTTTATAACGTGTAAACAAGGTGGATAGCTTGTCATGAGGAACCAAAAAGCCAATTTGATTACCTGAAGTCGCGACGTTTATACCAACAACTTTTGTTGCCTTATTCACTACAGGCCCGCCACTCATGCCAGAGTTCACTGAGCCCGTAAAATGAATGCGGTCATTGAACGATTCTTTCTTAAGTCCGTTATATGTACCGGGTACAACTATCATACCTAAGTCGTGAGGGTTGCCTAAAGAAAATAACTCTTCGCCTTTGGTTGGCCGAGTTTTTGATATCGAAAAGAAGGGCATTTCTTCGTTAACTTCACGCTTTACTAAAGCTAAATCATTAATAACATCAACACTTTTAAGGGTTAGTAGTGCTTTATTTCCTTTATTGTCCAAATATTCAATTTTGTACTTCTCTGGATGACGAGCATAGCCAGAAATAACATGATAATTAGTCGCAATCAAACCATCAGAGCTGATCTGGAAACCAGAGCCAATAGAAGATTTTTCACCGCTGGCAATATCAATTAAGCGTATCTGGTAGAGTGATGGTGCGAGTTGTTTGAAAATAATTTCTGCCTGTTCAGCCGCATAACTGACCGAGCTCATTAAAATGAACATTAAGCTCACTAAACCTTTCATTTACTATCCTTTTAATTGTTTATCAAACCATTGTGCCACTGTTAAAGCAATTGTCATCAATTATTGCAACTAATATCGTTCAAGCGTGTAATAACTGAGATATAAGGGGAAAAAATATAGATAGAGCTATCTGAAAACCTACTGGTCGAACAGTTGATTGTTTATTAATCTAAACCTGTCAGGTTTATTTACATAATTTAGAAAAATCAATGTTATTATTCATAAAGTCCTTTTATATCAATCGGATGAAGTGTTGGCCTTTTTATTGCTTTGTTGCAGTTAACAAATCAATAATTTTGATTTACCTATAGCGTTTAATGAGAGAAGTATAAATGTTTAATGTTGTAACTAAAGCTATTAGCATATTTTTGTTTGTTCTATGGTCAACTACTGTTAGTGCAAATATTATCATTACAGATTTTTGGGGTGAGAATGAAGGGGTAGAAGAAAACTTTTCATTTACTGAAGAGGGGATAACACTCACAGTTAGTGCATGGAATATAAATGTTAATTCTGATCAGGATGTTATTTCACCTTGGGTAATGCTGTCAGGTGATGCTGGTGTGTATAAAGGCAGCACTGGTTTAGGGGTGGTATCACATGCTGATGATGGTTCGGACTTAGATGGTGGCTCTTCTGATGAACTGGTTTCGCTAGGTGCGAGTGTAGATGATCTCGATGAAGGCTTACTTTTTGTTTTTTCTGAAGAAGTTAACTTTTTAGGTTTTGGTGCGGATTATTTATCTAGTAACGATGATTTAAATTTATCAGTCGTTAATTTCATCAGCCCAGGCGTTATTGAAACTAACGACATTTTCATCGACCGAGAAGGTCAATATGATGGTTATGACATTTTCCCTATCTTTCCTGGTGTAGTCGGTACTGCTTTTATGGTTTGGGTTGATGGCAATGATGATGATGTGCGCATCTATGAGGCTGCTTTTACTAAAGTACCTGAGCCGACCAGCATTCTATTATTTGGTTTAGCATTGGTTGGTTTTTCATTGCGACAACGACTGACTAAAAAGTAATAATATTTTTATACTATTAATAAACCTGCTTCGGCGGGTTTTTTATTGTCTATAATTTAGTTAAAGTGAGCGAAATAATTTTAGAGTGATGGCAATGAATAACCAACAAGTAGAAAAGTATTTACTCGCAAAGCCTGAAGCTGTTCTTTATTTCCCTTTTGGCGACGAGGTAAAAGTATTTAAAGTCAAAAATAAAATGTTCGCGACCTTATCTTTAGGCACGGGCAACGAGAAGGGAACAGATGGTAAAATGGCAGGGCACTATTGTATCAACTTAAAGTGTGATCCTGAGGAAGCTATAATGTTACGTGATATATTTTCTGCTGTTATTCCTGGTTACCATATGAACAAAATGCAATGGAATACAGTCATTCTCGATGGTTCTATCCCACAGGGTGAAATAGAACGTATGATGGATAATTCGTTTAGTCTTGTTGTTAGTAACATGACTAAGAAAGATCAGCTGTCAATCTTGGTTCATATGTAGATCATGATACAACGAGTTTATACCTTAGCCATATTAATCAGAGCTTGTAGACTATATCTGCGTTTAGAGCCATTATTTAAGCTCGTTTGATAGGCTTTTTTAGCAGCATCAATATTTCCTGTCAGGGTATACATGTCTCCTAATAATTCTCGTATCGGTAAGACAGCCCCTGGAGTCACAGGATTTTTATCTACGGAATCTTCGATACGAGCCGCTTCTTTTAGTAATGCTAAGGCTTGCTGTTTTTCTCCTTGGGCAAAATATATCCAAGCTTCAACGGCTTTTCGTTGTGCATCTACTAGTACAGCCCAGTAATTTGGACTTATAATTTGAGTTTTAACGTAAAGCTGTTTAAGTATTTCTAAATTTTCTTTTGCACTTTTTGGGTTATTACTCCTAGCAGATCCAATTCCACGAGCGAAATATGTGATAGCTTCAACTTGGGGAAATTTCTCCCAACTTATGTAACTTGGATCCCTCATTTTAAGTTGGCTAGCTTGTAGCCAGGCTTTCTGTTCAAGGTGTATTCTTGCTGGCATAGTGGAAAGAGCATACGCAGTAGGGAATGTGTTTTGTATAGGATGATGAGTTTCTATTTCTTGCAATGTTTGCTGCGCTTTTTGTTTTTCTCCTAATTGTAATAAGCCGTAGACTTTGTAATCTAGAGCATGAACATAGTGCATTGAAGTTGAACCCTTAGTCGGGTATTTCAATGCTACGGTTGCAGAGCGAGAGTTCCAATTAATAGCATCTTGCCACTCTCCTAGCCTGACAAAAATATGTGTTGGCATATGTAGAGCGTGGGGAACATCCGGCGCTATTTGACCATAGTTTCTTGCTAATTTTAATCCTAATTGGGCATGTTGAGGATTATCGTATGCATGTATACTGTAATGAATAGCTCCTGGATGTAAAGGATGTGTATCTAAAATTGCAGATAGAATATCTCCAACCTCTTTATTAATCGAAAAGTTTTTATCTTTTTTGGATGCGATAACGAGTTGAGATAACCCGTAAAAAGCAGTGGCGTCTATGTCGTTAGGATAATCTTGGTATAGTTTAGTGTGCGCATTAGCCCATGTGTTAATGCGAGTCTTTTCGGGAACTGTTTTCCAATTTTTATAGTACTTTTCTGCTGTAGTAATATAAGCTTTTTCACGTTGTGTTTTATGAATGTTTTGAGCTGTTGTTAAGGCTTGTTGACCTTTATTTAAAGCTTCTTTAGTTATTTTATCAGGCCATAGTGGGTGGAATAGCGACATTGAGTAACCCCAATATAACATAGCGCACTCAGGTTGTTGTGCTATCCAATTCTGAAAAAGCTGCTCTGCTTGGGCATACATCATATGATGCAAAAGTCCTACACCAGTATTAAACGCTTTTTGTGTCTCAGTTTTACATGAAATTTCAAAGTTAACTTCCCCTAAGTTACCTAAATCTTGTAATACAATATCCTCATTTTTATGGCCATCATGGCTATAGAGTAAACTACTGACAAATAATAAAGCGAGAGCTGTTATTGAAAAGAAAGAGTTACTATGTAGTTTCATACCTATAATCCTTTGACGAATCTTTGTTCTACAATATAGGTTAGCAATCAGTTTTGAGCAAACAGGGCTAGTTTTTCTATTTATATGTTCCAAAATAGTAGCGCTAATGTTTATATGGTTAAAACTTAATGGAATACCGTCATTCTCGATGGCTTTATCTCACAAGGTGAAATAGAACGTATGATGGGTAATTCGTTTAGTCTTGTTGTTAGTAACATGACTAAGAAAGATCAACTGTCGATTAATATTCATTTAGATAAAGAGGAGTAAACTAACGTACGGAGGAGCATGCATATAGTTGAATATATGCATAGCTATACTGGGTGAGCTTTGAACGATTTTATACGGCGCTATTTAATTTAATAATGGAACGAGCATTCTATAGGTTAAATGCTTTGCCTAAAGTTTTTTGAATTCTAAATGAATTCAGCTCCTTGAAGTGGGGCGGGTATAAACTCTAGGGTAAGTCAGTATCACTTACAATAATTTCTATAGTTGGGCGAAGGTTATCGGCCACCGAGCTGCTATCACCACCGTAATGACTATGTCCCCATGTAACTACAGTCCAGTCTTTCTTTAATGCAGCAAAAGCATTGTTTGTAGAATAAATACTTACGATATTGTCAGAGTCAATTGCACTGCTGTCGCTTCCCGAGTTTATCTCCCCCCAAGTTGTAATTGAAGCGTCTGTTTTTAGCGCAGCAAAGGCATCTATTGTTGAATAGACTTTTACTATATTTGTTAAATCCACAGCGGAACTATCACCGCCACGAGTGCTTTCTCCCCAAGTTATAATACTTCCATCTGTTTTCAGTGCGGCAAATGCAAACGCGTTAGAGTAAATTGTAGTGATATCATTTAGATTGACATTACTACTATCACCGCCGTAACTACTTTCTCCCCATGTGACTACAGAGCCATCCATTTTTAGCGCAGCGAATGCTGAACTAGTAGAATAAACTTCAGCAGTATTATTCAAAGAAATACCGTCACTGCTACCGCCATAGTTTGTATGTCCCCAAGTCTCTATTGAGTTATCTGTTTTTAGAAAAGCAAAAGCAAATGGATTCGAGAAGACTTTTTTTACATTTTCTATAATTAGAAACTCATTATTAGATAAAGTATCTCCGCCCCAAATGATGACAGAACCATTGGCTTTATATGCTGCAAAGGCGGAACTTGTCGAGTAAATTTCTTGAATACTTTCTAGCGGTACTTCGCTACTATTTCCTCCTCGATTACCTTTTCCCCAAGTGACAACTGAGCCATCGTTTTGCAATGCAGCAAAAGCTGAAGTAGTAGAATAAATACGAGTTACATCATTCAAAATTACTGAATTGCTGTCTCCACCATGGTCAGTGCTCCCCCACGTTACTACAGTTTCATCCTTTTTAAGGGCTGCGAAAGCATAATCAGTAGAGAAAATTTCTTTAACATTGATAAGTAAGGGATTAACGCTATCAGATGCTGGCAATAAGCCCCAGCTAATCACCGAGTCATCATTTTTTAATGCAGCGAACCCGCTATCATTAGAAAAAATTTTACTGACATTTGTTAGTTCTATGTTAGCGCTATTACCACCTATAGAGCTTTCGCCCCACGTAACAACAGAGCCATCATTCTTAAGTGCAGCGAAAGCTCTGACGTTAGAATAAACGTTAGTGACATAGCTTTTATATAGGGGCTCTATTGTTTGATAGGCATTATCAATTAAATTGGCATTATTATTGGATGAGGTGTCAATACGTATTTTTTTAGCTAAATCAGTGGAAGTTAAAAGGTAACTATTGGTATTAGATACGTTTTTACCATCGATTGACCAGTTATATTTATTCATCGAATGTAAGCATTCACTACAGCTTGTAGTTGCTATTAGCATTTCTCCTTCAGCCCATTCGCCAGTAACATTTATCGCATTTATTACCGCAGGTTGTGGATTTTGCTTAGTATCTTCACTTGCGCTTTCACTACCACCACATCCTATAATAGTAATAAAGCTCAATAAAACAACAAAATAACCTCGTTTGAAAATCATTTTTAAATCCCTTTATTTCTTTCGATAATATATCTTGAAATTGTATATGAAAAACTTGATTAAAAGAATGCTCACATAAACTTAATACGAGTATTCTCGTATAACCACTGTACGACTAACTGTTAGGGCTATGACAAATGGCTAAGAAGTAATTCAAGAAATTTTTATAAATATATATTAGGTATAGACTTAGTTAATTTAATTTTGACATCTGGGATCTAGATACTTTTAATTACTTACTAATCAAAATAGCTATCTGAAATCCATGACTCTTAATTTCGATGAAGATAAGCTGTTTGCAAAGAATTTACTGGGTAACTTATGTGTTTTTGGCGATTATAATCGGTGTTATTTGTAGGTGAACTACTAAAAATAGCAAGAAAAGCAGCTAGTTTTAGTGCATAAATATACTTTAGGCATGCAAATTCAGCTTTCAGCTTTATAGAGGCAGCGAAAAATCGGTGACTTATGTTAAACAAGCTATAGTTTATTTTGTCACTCTGTTCAGAATAATTAATTTACTTATGAAATTTACATATCTATTATTTACTTGTTTTTCCCTAGTATTAAATGCGGAAACAATTCTTATTAAAAATGCGAGGATTTTTAACGGTGTTGATCCTGTATTAACCAAAGGTCATGTCGTAATTAAAAATGGACTTATTACTCAAGTGAGCAGTAAACTTCCTCATATCGATAGCCAAGTGCAAGTTATTGATGCAAAAAATAGAATTCTAACCCCCGGATTTATTGATATTCACGCTCACATCCAAGAAAATTCGCCACTTAAATACAGTCGATTTGACCGAATTGTTAGAGGTGCATTTGCCGCAAAAGCAGCAGAGTTTACAGTGCGGCACGGCTTTACCAGTGTCCGTGATGCGGGGGGGACAACGCCTGATTTAGCAAAAGTAATCAATGATGGCGCACTAGTAGGGCCAAGAATCTTCTCTTCAGGTGCTTATATAAGCCAAACTTCAGGTCATGGCGATTGGCGCCAACCTCATGAACCTAATCCACTACTAATACATAAGTCACCTTATTTAATGGAAGGAAACTCAATATTAGCTGACGGTGTCGCGCAAGTGCTTACCGCAACGCGTGAAAACTTAAAGAAAGGCGCAATACAAATTAAACTCATGGGGGGCGGAGGTGTCTTATCCGATTTCGACCCCATTCATACTATTCAATATACTCCGGCTGAAATTCGAGCTGCCGTACAAGCAGCTTCAGATTGGGGCACTTATGTCATGGCACATGCTTATACCAGAGACTCTATTGCGCGCCTAATTAATAATGGTGTTAAGAGTATTGAGCATGCATTATTAATTGATGATAAAACAGCTAAACTGGCAGCTGACAAAGGGGTCGTGCTTAGCACGCAAGCTTATATTTTTGGTCCCGATGAAAAAATTCCTGAAGGCTTGAGCCAAGAGAGTATAGATAAAAACAATTATGTTAAAACAGGTTTAAAGCCACTGATTAAATTAATAAAAAAATATAACATTAAAACAGGCTTTGGTACTGACTTGTTTTTTGGTAGTTATGACTTATTAGGTGAGGAATTTGCTGCTAGAGCAAACTATTGGACACCTTTTGAAATATTACGCCAAGCAACCTCGGAAAATGCCGAGATAATTCGTATGGCAGGGCCTTTAGTCCGCGTTGCCAAATTTGGTGAAATCCGTCAGGGTTGGTTGGCTGATCTACTATTGTTAGATGGTGAACCTCACGAAGATATTACAGAACTCAAAGATCTCAACAAAGCTGTCAGGCTTGTAATGAAGGGAGGGGAAATAATAGTTAATAAGCTAGATTAACCAGTAGCCTGTTCTGCATCGATATTGTAGTTTACTTAGTTAATATGGAAATAGTCAAATGAAGTAAAAGATGCAGACTACTACTTATTATTGAACTAGTAGTCTGTAAAAAATAATCTATTTAGATACTACTGTAAAAGGTGCTTATTTAAGAAGTTTTCAAATGAGGCTAAAGCTTCTAATCTATTCGCTTCTATTTGCAAGTGATGATTACCATTTTCTAATTCAATATATTCGGCTACCTTTTTGTGGTCAATCAGCTCTTCATACATATCCTGACTATGGCTTACATCAACCACTCTATCTTTATTTCCGTGAATTAGCATCACAGGTATATTTATCTTTTCAGCAAAGTTTATTGGAGAATTTTTTTCTAGTAAATCTGAATCACTACCAATTTGTTTTTTAACAACTTTATAATTGGTAAACCGTCTTGCTTTTTTCACTATATATTCAAGATCTGAAACACCTGCGAAACTTGCAGCACATCGAAATGTTTGTTGTTGCTTAACAGCGGCAACTAATGCTGCATAACCACCATAGCTTGCCCCTAAAATACACACTTTGTTTTTATCTATGGCGTAATTTTTTGTTAACCAATGGGCGGCATCTGCTAAATCATCTTGCATTGCACCGCCCCATTTTTGAATTGATTCCATTTCAAATTTGAACCCATATCCTGATGAACCACGAAAATTGGGCTCCAACACAGTATAACCTCGGCTGGCAAAAAATTCAGAAAACCAATCAAAACCACCATAATTTCGTGACATTGGTCCGCCATGCGGAATGATAATAGCCGCTTTGGTTTGAGCCTCACCTTTATGAGGCATTGTGAGATAACCCTCGATGTCGAGGCCATCTCTTGCTTTATAGGAAATTTTTTCTTTACCTGATAATTCTTTTTGATAAAGCTTTGGGTATTGTTCGAGTACGAACTCTAAAGTCTTATTTTTTCTATCGCCAATATAGTAGGCGCCAGGAGAGTCGGGGCTACTGGTGAAAAGAATATACTTTTGTTCGTCTGCACTCATGCTGGAAATATTGTTAAAGGCATCAGGGATTGCTTTATTCAACGCTTCTTGAAATGCAGTGTATTCCGGGTTAAAGAAAATCTTAGAATCGTTAGCTTCACCATGGTAAACACCAATAACGTCATTGGTCTTAGTTGAATAGATAAGAGAACCTTCAACATCATAATTTTTATCGGCATAAACCAGTTCTCTTGGTAACGATTTATCACTAAGGTCGACCTTAAATATTGCATATCGCCCTTCATGATTCGCCCTGATATAGAGATGGTTTGGATTTAATCCAAACCCCATTGGGGAAATATCCGGAGCATCAAATATTTCATATTCCCAAATGTTACGCCACTCTTGAGTTTCCACATCAAATAAGCGATAAAATATTTTAGTTTCATCTCGTCCAAAGCCTAATCTAAGTCGATGTTGCCTATCTGTCATCCAATCATAAACGTTAGATTTTGCGCGGTAAATTAGCTTTCGCTGCACTTTGGACTTAATGCTAACTTTATAAACGCTGGGTGTATTAGCTGTTTGTAAATCTAATGCCATTAATATGTGGTCGGGTTCATCTGGAAGAATATCGATAATATTATTTTGAAACTGTGGTATTCGTTCGCGGCGTTTTGGCATAATAACTGTTTTCGCTTCCGCGCTGCCATCTGCATCTACTTTAAGTAACCGCGCTTCAGAGTATTTCATGCCGTAGCGGCTAACTGGGTAACTAGCACTAGTGAGAATTACATTATTATTGGCCCAAACAAACCAGTCGATTTTGAACTTAACATTGTCAGTGCTAATCACATATTTTACTTTTTGGCTTTTGTTATTGCGCACTCCAATAGCTGTATAACCTTGAACATTACGCATAAAGGCTAATTGCTGTCCATCTGGAGATAACTTTACCTGACTCGCTTGTGGTAAAGAGCCAAATGCGTCCACAGGAAGTAATTCAGCGGTAGCAATAAAACTTAAGCTAAATAAAAGAATATAAGGGATAAGTCGAGTCATCCTTGCCTCAATATTTGAAGAATTAATATAAATAATAACATAGGCCAATATTGGAATTAAGAAGTATGTTTCTGCAAATGAGCTCTTTAAAACAATAGTGCTTATTGTATTCATCAATATATTGATTACTTAGTTTAGCGAGGGTTAGATTAGCCCAAGAGAAATATACTTGGTTGCTAGTGTTAAAATTGCGTTAACAGTGATTTTACTTGCCCTACAACGTAATTTAATTGCTTTTGGCTATTGATCACTCGCTAGTTCTTCCATAGTATGTTGTAGAAAATAAAAATAACTGAAGAAACAAGGAAATAAAAATGAACAAAAGTGAATTGATCGCAAAAATTGCTGAAGGTGCTGAACTTTCAAAAGCTGCAGCAGGTCGTGCTTTAGATAGTTTGATCCAATCTGTTACTGATGAGTTATCTGCTGGTGGTGATGTTGCGTTAGTTGGTTTCGGTACTTACAAAGTAAGTGATCGTGCAGCACGTACAGGCCGTAACCCACAAACAGGTGCTGAAATTCAAATCGCAGCGGCGAAAGTACCTAGCTTTAAAGCAGGTAAAGCGTTGAAAGACGCATGTAATGGCTAATTAGTTATTTGCATTACCGAAAAAGCCGCACTATGCGGCTTTTTTATGCTCAGGAATATATCTATTCACTCGTAGCTAAACTTTTCAATCTCTATACTTTAAATTGATTTACGACACTAGTTAACGAGTTTGAATTACTTTGCAGTCCTTCTAAACTCTCGGCCATTTGGTTAGCTCCATTGACTGTATCGTCAGTCATTAATCGAACATTCTCAACATTTTTAGAAACTTCTTCTGCAACTGATGCTTGCTGTGATACTGCATGAGCTATTTCTTGAGTTTGTTGTTGAAACTCAGTGATCACCGAAGTTATTTCATCTAATACCACATGTACTTGTTGCGTTAAATCGACACTTTGTTGTGCTTCTACTTGGCTGCTATCCATCACATTGACCGCATTTGTTGCTGTTGCCTGTAATTCATCAATAATCGCTTCGATATTGGTGGTTGATTCTTGAGTTCGTGAAGCTAAGGTTCTAACTTCATCGGCTACTACCGCAAAGCCTCGGCCTTGTTCACCGGCTCTGGCTGCTTCAATTGCTGCGTTCAATGCTAGTAAATTGGTCTGATCGGCAATACTTCGGATCACTCCTAATACTTCACCAATACTTTGTGTACCGTCTTTGAGTTTTTTTACCACGGTTCCAGCAGAAGTAACATTTTCTGAAAGAATATGAATACCTTTGGTTGCTTGCTCTACTACTTTCGAGCCGTGAAGTACTTTTTCTTCTGCTTGTGTTGCTAAGTTATTAGACAAATTAGCATTATTAGAAATATCATTACTAGTATGGGCAAGTTCAGTCGCTGCGGTGGCAACCATATCTATTTCGAGTTTTTGCCCTTCAATAATAGCATTAGTTTGCTGACCAATATTAGCGGCAGATATGGTCGACTGGCCAACCTCTGTGCTGATATCTACGGTCTCCTTAACCAAACCTTGAATTTTTTCGACAAATGTATTGAATTCATTGACTAAATCACCTATTTCATCATCTTTTATTGATGCGATACGCTTTGTTAAATCACCATCACCAGTGGCAATATCATTCATAGCAATTTGCAATCCATTAATGCGCTTCATTAACGGAATAAGCATTAACCAAACCGCGAGTGCAATTAGGGAAATGATAATAATAACGACAATACTTGAAGAGATAAATGCTTGTTCAACGGGCTCAGAGATTAACCTATCTGGTACTAAGAAGCCCAATTTCCAATTCATTAGTGGATAATCGCTACGTACTTCCTTAAAAACAACATGGTAATCTTCACCTTGCCAGGTAACACTTGACGTACCTGAAGATTGATTGATTATTTGTGTTTGTAATTGAGTGAAGCCCGTTGTATCACTGAAAAATGTATCTACTTTCTTCATTGGATCAGCTGGTTCAAATTTCTCCTTAACAAAGCCTGGAAAAAATACCAATTGGCCAGTATCAGTCATTAAAAAGGCTTCACCTTCTCCCTGATATTTTATATTGGCCAATAAGTCTCTACCTATTGTAGTAATTAAAATATCAATACCACCTATACCGAGAAAGCGTCCATTGGGTAGATAGTAAGGGCCTTTTACCGTCGCAGATATTGAACCATCGTTGGCATCAATCGCAGGGTCAGTAACATACATGCGCCCTTTATCAATGCCTTCTTGCCACCAAGGTCGTTTATTGGTGAAGTAAGCTGCATCGGTATACCTGCCATTTAGATCAAAATATTCAAAGGTATTTGCACTACCAAAAAATACACTTTTGATTGCAGAGTCTTGTTCAGAGAAATATTTAAAATACTTTGTTACTGATTGATAATTTTGATTGCCATCAATGTCAGCTAAGCGTTGATCATAACTTTTGAACCAATCAATAACTTGTGGGCTAGCAAATATAGCGTGATTAATTTGCCCTTTAGCAATGAAAAAATTTCGAACTTCAGCAGCCTGTTGGCTGACAATACTTTCAATGGAGTCGTTTAATTGTTTGCGAGTATCATCACTTATATTCGACAACATAAAATATGAAGTAATAATAAGCAAAATAGCGACGGCGGTAGAAATGCCAAAAACTAATTGACGCAATAATGAGCGACTTAAAAATTTAAACATGTATTAGTATCCGAAGTTTTTAATTGTTAAATAAAGCATTATTTATATAACGTCTAATTTATTAAAAACTTTACCATGCAAGCTAAATAATCGCTATTTTATCAGTTGTTTATTTGTTATTAACAACAGGTTTATCGTTATACCTTAACAGCTGCTACTTACTTGAATGATTTAACCATGCTGGGTTAGGTGTTTGCATTGTTAGTAAAATTATTTTGATTAGCATTAATACTTTGATACCAACGATAGCTTATGCAGTAAAGTCTAGATATTAAAAATCTGTATAAACGAAGCTCATAATGTCAGCAATTATTGCTTAATTTAGCTAACGTACGCTTGTTAAGGCATAATGTGTGTGCAATTAGTCGTTATACTAACAATAACTAGGGCTTTAAATTTTAGACAATAAAAAGCCCCGCATAAGCGAGGCTTTTAAAGCTTAATTAAAAAGTATTAATTACTTTTTAGCAGCTCTTTTAGCAGCATCAGCAGCTTTAACTTCTGCAATTACTTCTTCCGCTACGTTATTTGGACATGGTGAGTAGTGAGAGAATTCCATTGAGAATTGACCACGGCCTGATGTCATTGTACGTAATGATCCGATGTAACCGAACATTTCTGAAAGAGGTACGTCAGCTTTAATACGAACACCAGAAACACCAGC